>MDSW01075089.1_pt1 | contig 10705 bp, 8 predicted proteins | sample 811171 | NCBI WGS metagenome assembly MDSW01 (sample SAMN05326641, study PRJNA326480) | marine metagenome | isolation source: seawater | place: Atlantic Ocean: North West | collected 2012 | reverse complement strand
TTTCAAACTCATCAGAATCGATTTCCACATATGTCATTTCGAAAGCCACATGTAGCCTTGGACAAGCAATTTTACTGGCCCTGATGCTATACATAGCGGGCATTCCCGGCTGGTTCCTATTCGGGACGCTTTGCTTCTTGCTCGATTTCATCCCAGTTCTCGGGGCCATCCTCGCAACAATCCCGCCGTTAATTATCGCGTTAATCGTTCTTGATCCATGGCAAGCCCTATTTCTCGGAGTGGCAATGTTAGCCAATCAGCAATTGTTTGGGTCCATAATAGAGCCAAACCTTTCCGGTCAGAGGCTGGGAATATCCCCTCTGGTACTAGTATTGACAGTTATGGTTTCTGCATCGGTATGGGGCATCTCGGGAGCAATAATCGGAGTTCCAATCATGATAATAGCGAGAATAGCTCTCGAAGAGGACGAGAGAACAAGGCCGTTAGCCATGATGCTAGCGAAGAGTGCCCCAGAAGATTAGCTATTTCCTAAAGACGACTGCAAGGACCCCCGTCGATTTTATGGAAACACATTTTCCAACGCCTTCGTTGCTCAGACCCCTGGTAGAAAGTGCCAATTGCTCGCCGGAAATTTCCCACTTTGCCCCCTCTACCCAAACCATGGCTGGCTCAAGTGCGAACACCGAGAACGTAGAGCCACTCTCCATGTTAATTTCCAATTCTCCTTCAGACGGATGGATCCTCTGTGTGACTCCCCCCTCGTGATGAAGTCTGATCGAAACCCCTCCCGGAGCCTCGAATAAAGCGGCCCAGTTTCCGAGGATATGGTCTGGAGAACCCCCATCCACCCCTACAACCTCAATCTGTTCGAACCCTCTTTCTACCAGTAGAGAGATAGATTTTACAAGATCGCTGCTCGACTGATCAGGTAGTGGAACCACGCCCCCATCCCACGAATTGACGTCAATTGAATCGAGGTCACCGATAGCCTCAACGACCTGATAACCATTTTCAATGGCATTTAGCGCTCCACCATCAACCCCGTACACAGAGTCACCCGGTAGAATAGCAGATTCCAATACCTCCTTGGAGGGGATGGATCCATTGCACCAAAGGACTGCTCTCACATTCTCACCTATCGAAAAGAGAGCTTCCCTTCCGAGAGTAGCGTAATTTCTTCGAGTGAGACCTCAGGACTCCTCATAACTCCTCTCTGATGTATCCCTACTCTTGCCTTGCCCCCTATGTGGGTGTTGTCCCCGAAACCAAAGTATGCCGAGCCCCTCACGACGAGGTCCTCTACCTTATTCCCAATTAGGTAAGTTGCCTTGGGGTTCATACCGAATCCGAACTCGGCAACAGTCCAGGCCAAGTCCCTTTTTGTGCTTCTGATACCTTCTTTGGCTTGTTCGTACAACGATTTTATGTCATCGGCGAGAGTTCCCCCCGATACATCAACCACTATCCCGTTCTCGACTTGGAATGACACGGGGTCGCTTAGAAGATCTCCCTGCCAGGACCCGTCAATTACAATTCTCCCACTCATAGTGCCCTCTTTTGGTAGGACGAAAACCTTCCCCGCTGGAAGGTTGGAAACCTGTTGGGGCCTGTTGCAAATCCCATTATCCTCAAGCACCCACCTCCCACCTGTTAGGAATTCCACATCCGTTCCTGTTTGTGTTTTTACTCTCACCCTTCTTTTCCTTCTGAAGACAGTCCTCATGCTGCTAATCTCCCTCTGCAATGCATTGTAGTCCGCAGTCATTCCTCCCGACTCAAAGACCGCCCTGCTTATACCGGGCATCGATACTATCCTCGCACCTTCTTTTGTGGCCTGCTGTCTCGCTCTAGTGTGGGTGAGCGAATCCTTTGTCGCAATTATGATCACCCTGTTTTTCCTCATGATGTCCGCCACTGGAATTGGTGGCTCCTTTCCGGGCTTTTGAGTTGGTGGCATCATTACCAGGAGTATTCTATCGGTCACTCTAGCGGCCTCCTCATATATTGATTGGCCAATCTCAGAGGTCTCTGGATCCGTGATTACTAGGACGTCTTCCTCCCTTCGGACCTGAAGACAGGTTCGAACTACAGATCTGGCAGTCGCGAGCATTGCCTCTGATGACCCAGAAGATTCGGTTCCACCATCAGCCTCCATTGTGCAGGCGTGGATGGGGCCCAGTATTGATACTTCACTCGGTTAGTGACAAAACCTTGCTTCGGTTTGAAATCTCAGCGAAAATATCCGAAACAAAGTCATTTAGATCAACGCCATTCTTCTGACTGCCACCTCTATCTCTGATTGACACCGTCTCGTTTTGCATCTCATCGTCACCGAGGATTAACATGTACGAAGGGCGGACCTTCCTATGGGTCCTGATCTTCTTACCAATGGTATTGTCTGAGTCATCGACGCTTACCCTCACCCCTGCTATCTCAAGCTTCTCTCGGACCTTTTGAGCATATGATTTGTGCTTCTCGGAGATCGTAATTACCTGAACTTGAACAGGAGATAGCCAGGTTGGAAGATTACCTGCCCACTGCTCCAGAAGGAATGCTACAAATCTCTCGTGTGTCGACAATGGAGCTCTGTGAATCACAAAAACCTCGCCATTCTCGTTTCCCGTCTCGTCCATGTATGAAAGTTCGAACCTCTCCTTTGCCGCGAAGTCTAGCTGTATGGTTGCCATCGACTCTTCCCTACCTAGTGCAGTTCTAAACTGAATATCGATCTTGGGCCCATAGAATGCGGCCTCCCCAACCGCCTCTGTATATTCCACCCCAAGGCCATCCATGATCTGACGTAGGTGATCTTGCGTTGCCTGCCAATTCCCCGGCTGATCGATGTACTTGTCCTTGTTATCCGGATCCCACAGAGATAGCCGTAAGTCATAATCTTCGAAACCGAATGTTGAGTAGTACTCCTGAGCCATTCTAATGTTGCTCTCTACCTCGCTTGCAACCTGATCTAAGGTGCAGTAGATATGGGCGTCATTCATTGAAAGCATTCTAACTCTCAGCAGACCTGATAGTGTTCCAGAGAGCTCATTTCTGTAAACAGTGCCATACTCCGCTATCCGGAGTGGTAGCTCTCTGTAGGATCTCTTGCTATTCGTGTAAACAAGATGGTGCATCGGGCAGTTCATCGCCTTGAGGTAATACTCTCCGTCATCCATCTCCATAGGAGGGTACATGCCATCGGAGTAGTGAGGCAGGTGTCCACTAGTTTCAAACAGTTCCTTTTTGCCTAGAACAGGGGTTGTGACTCTTACATACCCGTAAGCTTCTTCTGTTTCTACTGCAAACCTTTCGATTTCAGACTTTAACACCTCGCCATTGGGGAGCCAAACTGGTAAGCCTTTACCGATTAGCTCGTCAATCATGTAGAGGTCCATTTCCTTACCAATCTTCTTGTGGTCACGTCTGGATGCCTCTTCCAACTGCCTCTGCCTGGTCTTAAGGCCCTCTTTTGTTGCGTAGCACATTCCGTAGATTCTGACCAGTGACTCTCTGTCACTATTTGCTCTCCAGTAAGCTTGACTTGTGCTGGTCAGCTTGAACCACCTCAATTGGGAAGTGGTTGAGACGTGAGGCCCCCTGCACAGATCGACAAATTCGCCCTGCCTATATGCCGATGAACCCACGTCATGCCCGATCTTGTCATCTAAAATCTCCAACTTGAATGGGTTTTGAGCGAACATTTCTCTAAGAGAGTCATTTCCATGCTCCTCCCTTTCTATTGTGATGTTCCGCTTCACCAATTCTTTCATTCTCTTCTCTATTTCCTTGAGTTCACTCTCTCCAATTGGGCCCATATGGAAGTCGTAGTAAAATCCGTGATCAATAGGAGGGCCGATTGTAGGCTTCGCATTTGGGTAAAGCTCGGTCACAGCTTGAGCGAGAAGATGTGCGCAACTGTGCCTCAAAATGTACAGTCCCTGTTCGGACTGGCCATTTATCGCCCTAACTTTGCAGTCCGAGTCCAAAATGTGTGACATATCTCGTTCAGTTCCATCCACTTCCGCTGCAACCGCCCCTGACTTCTTACCATGTACATTTTGAATAACCTCTCCTGCGGTTATGCCACTTGCATACTCGTGGGTTTCGCCCTCTCCCACATCAATGGTAATCATCGTCAATTGCCCCCCTCGTATTCCGCGCTAACGGTTGCTGATATGAAGGCCTTGGCTATCCAATCTAGTCAAAACCCTCATTCTATGGTGAATTGAGTTCCAGCGCTCCCATCAACCATTCTTTCTAAATCTAGTAGTGAACCGATCACAGCCCTCTCACCGGTCCTCGTCACGAAGTCGCAAGCCGCTTCTACCTTTGGCCCCATGGATCCAACATCAAACTCATATTTTTCCATATCTTCCGGGGTAGCGTGATCCAACTTCTGCTGATCACTCTCTCCCCATCGATCGTAAACCCCATCTGCATCAGTTGCAAGGACCAGTAGCCTTGCATCTAACTGCCTGGCTAAGAGAGAGCTAGCTCTGTCCTTGTCGATGACAACTTCAACACCTTCTAGATTTCCTTCTGAGTTGTAGGCAGTGGGTATTCCACCCCCTCCAGCACAGATAACTATGGCCCCTTTCTCGAGGAGCCAGTGAATGGGCCTTAGCTCGAATATTCTGTGGGGTTCTGGAGATGGCACCACTCTCCTCCACATGTCCCCATCACGGGCAATCTTCCATCCTCTTTCGGAGGATATCTCATTTGCATCCTCACGCCGATAAACAGGTCCTATTGGCTTAGTCGGGTTCTGAAACGCAGGATCTTCGGGGTCCACTTCAACCATGGTTAGTATAGTGGCAAATGCCGTTTCAGTCGGCATTAGGTTTCCTAACTCTTGTTCAATCATATAACCGATCATTCCTTCAGACTGTGCACCCAATACATCTAGAGGATATCCTTCGACTTCATTGAATGAGGCCGATTGAAGGGCTAGAAGACCTACTTGGGGTCCATTTCCGTGTGTAATCACGAGTTGGTGCTTCTCTGCCAGCGGCGCCAACGCTTTGCAAGCGACTCTGACATTTCTTCTCTGATTCTCCGCAGTAAGTGGCTCCCCTCTTTTGAGGAGGGCATTACCTCCGAGAGCAACTACGATCCTCATCGGACTAGGCCGAGCGTGAATGGATAAGAACACACGCCCTCTGGGATGTCTATGGTGCGTGTAGGAGTGTTGGCAAATCCAGATGCCGGCTTGGGGGGGAGATTAGGTCTGAAGGGATCGGACGGCCAAGCAGATTTCGCCCGCTCAAAGGGTGCAGAAGACCGATCCGGACCTAGAATGAAATTAATGTTGCAACACTTTGCGAAAATACACAGAGTAGGCTTTGAGGAAATAGAATGGGTGACCAGCAGGGGAAGAATGGGATCAGATTGGATGCCGATGGAGAGTTATATCGAGTCTATTGATTACGTTCATGAATCCTCTGGGACTACAACGGCATCCGACACTCAATTAGCAGTAAAAAACATCCTTGACTCTGGTATTCAGATCTTGGTATACTCCGGAGGTGACGGAACTACAAGAGATATCGTTTCGGCACTAGACGCCGCAGGATTTCCCTCAATGCCGGTAATTGGGGTCCCATCAGGAGTCAAAATGCACTCTGGATGCTTTGCTAGCTCTCCCAGAGCAGCAGCAGAGGTACTTTCTGCCTGGATTGTTGGCGATCTTCTCGTATCCAGTACTGAGGTACTAGACTTAGACGAAGACCTTTACAGGGAGGGAAAATGGGTTGTAAGACTGTACGCAGAGGCCTTTTCACCCAATTCCCCCAGATGGATGCAAGGCTCAAAGGAGCTAATTCAGACGGAGTCTGAGGACGAGATAATCCAAGGCCTCTCAGATCACATAGAACAGTCCTTTGTTGACGATAATCGACTAATTATTTGGGGTTCTGGAGGTACATTGAGGTCTATAGGGGAAAATCTCGGGTATGACCTTACTACTCTTGGTATCGATGCAACAGTGGGAAATGGACAGGTTGGAACAGATCTGGACGAAGCAGGCCTAATCGAAATCCTCACTAAACATAGTGGCAAAATGACCCTACTGCTGTCGCCAATGGGGGGCCAAGGTTTTCTGATTGGGAGGGGAAATCTGCAGCTATCGCCCGAAGTGATCAAAATAATTGGCATCGACAATGTCTTGGGCGTCGTCACACCGTCTAAGCTACTCTCTGTAAGGGCGCTGAGGATAGAGACCGGAGATGAAACCCTCGACTCCGAGTTTTCGTCAAGGAAATACTTGAAGATCTTGCAGGGTTATCGAACAACAAGAATACTGCCGGTTTCAGTAGACTAGATTTCCATCCCAGATGCCGCCATTAGCAGTCCTAAGAATGGGGGGCTGGGGCGATCTGGTCTAGACTTGAACTCAGGATGGTATTGAGTCCCCACATAGTATGGATGCCCCCCCAGCTCCATTATTTCGCACCTCTCTCCAGTCTCGTCTTTCCCTACATATACCATTCCTGCCTCTTCGATCTTTTCGATTAGGTCAGGATTGACTTCGTACCTGTGCCTGTGCCTCTCGTCGACATGACCTTCTCCGCCGTACAATCTTCTAATCTTGCAGTCATCAACCAGGAAAGGGGTAGGCTTTGTTCCGAGCCTCATTGTGCCTCCCATATGGGTCTTGGAGATCTCAGGCATGAAGACAATTGCAGGATTTGGAGTATCCTCTTCAAACTCAGTAGAATTTGCGGATTTTAATCCCAGAACGTTTCTGCAAAACTCTATCGTCGCAACCTGCAAACCTAGACAAACACCTAGATAGGGTACTTTGTTAGTCCTAGCATATTCAGCAGCTTTGATCTTCCCCTCAATCCCTCTGATTCCAAAACCTCCGGGGACAAGAATCCCATCCGCACTTCTAAGAACGGACCAAGCAGAGTCATGAGACTCCGGGTCGGACTTCTTTGCCTCTTCATCCAAGTCAGAGGACTCTATCCAGTCAATGACAAGTTTCCTGTTAACCTTGAAAGAGGCATGTTGTAGGGCCTTTATGACACTAAGATACGAATCAGCGAGGTCAGTGTACTTTCCCGCAACTGCAATGTGGACCTCCTCTGCTTGGTCTAGGGAGTCAACATGGTCGGCCATCTTCTTCCAATCTTCCAGTAGCTTCCTCCTGACAGGGAGTTTAAATCCAAATCTCTCAGATAGCATCTTGGTCACTCCTTGCTCATCTAATATTATCGGGACTTGATAGATGTTCGAAACATCGTGAGCGGAGACAACAGCTTCGGGCAGAACGTGACAGAATGCTGAGATCTTCTCCCTAGTCTCATCAATCAGCGCGCTCTTTGACCTGCACACCAACATGTGGGGGTTGATGCCGAGGCCTCGCAGATCTTTCACCGTGTGCTGAGTAGGCTTCGTCTTCTGTTCTCCTACCGGTCCCATCACGGGTATCAGGCTGACATGAACGAAACAAACATTCTCTTGCCCAACTCTGAATTGAAATTGACGCAACGCCTCCACGAATGGGGCACTCTCAATGTCCCCAACAGTCCCACCCAACTCGATTACACAAGCATCGGGCTCTTTCCCATTTCCATCACTGGAAGTATGCGCAACCCTCTCTATCCAATCCTGGATTTCGTTAGTTATGTGTGGGATGACCTGGACTGTTTTTCCGAGGTAGTCCCCCCTCCTCTCCTTCTGAATCACATTGTCGTAAACCTTTCCGGTGGTGATATTATTCTCTCTGGTTAGGCACACGTCAAGGAACCTCTCATAATTGCCCAAGTCGAGATCGACCTCTCCGCCGTCATCCAAGACGAAAACCTCCCCATGCTCAAATGGGGACATTGTTCCAGCATCGCAGTTTAGATATGGATCAATTTTTACCGCCGTGACTCGCAGACCAGCACTTTTTAGAAGAACTCCAATGCTACTTGCAGTCACTCCTTTACCCAATCCCGAAAGGACTCCACCCGTCACAACGACATACTTCATCTCATCAACGGGGTCTGAAGCCATCATCACTCGCATATCAACATTGGCCAACTGTTTCGTGTTTCTCCCTACTTTAATTTCAAGTATCTTCAGAATTAGGGTCGCACATGTCGGACCCCCTAGGGGACAGCGTCTTGGTAACAGGTGCTCTGGGACAAATTGGTACTGACCTTGTTGATGCACTTAGGGAAAAACACGGCAAGTCTTCAGTCATTGCTTCAGACATTAGGGATGATCAGAGGCACCCCTCAGCCAATGAGGGACCATTTGTCGTATTAGATGTCCTCGATACAGACTCAATTACTAAAATTTGCAAAGATGAGGGCATTGGAACCGTCTATCATCTAGCAGCGTTGCTTTCTGCTACAGGTGAGAAAAATCCTGATCTATGCAGGAAAGTAAACGTAGGGGGGACGGTTTCTATATTGGAGGCAGCAAAGCAATGCTCACTTAGGGTCTATTCTCCTTCTTCGATTGCGGTTTTCGGACCGGACTCCCCAAAGCATGCTCCTCAGGTGACGGATCTTAATCCCACGACCGTATATGGCGAAACTAAAGTCACAGGAGAGGCTCTAGCACTGGAATACAGACGCAATTATGGGGTAGATGCGAGGGGAATTAGATACCCGGGTCTTGTATCGTACAAGGCACCCGCCGGAGGTGGGACCACTGATTACGCGGTCGATATATTCCACTCCGCAATTAATGATGGCCACTACGATTGCTTCGTTCGATCCGATACTCGTCTTCCTATGCTATACATGGAAGATGCAATAAGGGCTACCATCTCTTTGATGGATGCTCCTAGTGACACTCTGGGAAAATCTAGAGCCGGATACAATATCGACTGTCTCTCGTTTTCAGCTAAGGAGCTGGCCGATTCGATTTCAAAGAGAGTCAACAATTTCACATGTGATTATGTCCCAGATGTACGTCAGGAGTATGCTGACTCTTGGCCGGATTCCATCGATGGATCAATTGCGAAAATGGAGTGGGGCTGGTCTCCCGAGTTCGGTCTCGAAGAAATGGTGGACGCGATGCTCGATGGACTATCTGGGAGCTAGTCCTCGAGCTCATCATCTTGCCAGTTAGGAGTACTGGGATCGGTCCTTGCCCAAAGGACATCATCGATCCGGAGAACACTGATTGCCGCTTCTGTTGCTCCAGAAAGAGCATGTTCAACTACGAATTCCGGATCAAAGACCCCTTTCTCAGCCATGTCTGAGCTTCCGCCCGAATCAAGATCCAGACCTATCCAAGAGCCGGACTCCTTTTGGTCTGCGGATAGGGATAGAATTGACTCAACCGGATCCCATCCTGCGTTCTCTGATAGAATTCTAGGGATCGACTCCAGCGCGGATGCATATCCTTCGATTGCCAACTGCTCCCTTCCTGATTGGGATTTGGAGAATTTTCTCAGATGTCTGGCCAGATGGGATTGCGTGGCCCCTCCTCCCGGTAGGATTCCCGGAAAACCGTTCAAGCGATGCGCGACCCCCAGGGCGTCATCGAAAATCCTGATCGCCTCTTCTCTTATGGCTCGAGATGAACCCCTGACGACAAAACTCATCCCTACTCCATCACCTTCAATCAGTGTATGGCTGACATCTGCTATTCTCTCCTCTGATCTACTGGAAAATGTCCCAAGCTCATCTTTGGTCAATTTCATAGGATTACTCACAGGCTTTGCTCCAGTAATTGTAGAAAGTAGCTCCATATCCTTCCTCTCGAATCTTCTGTATGCAGTAATTCCAGAATCAGTTAGCATCGATATCGCCTCATCAGATATTCCTTCCCTGACTACAAGTAAGTCGACTCCTAATGAGGAGAGATGTTCTATCTTGTCTTTGAATCTCTTTGTGGCTCTTTTGTGAAATTCCCTAAGATTAGAAGGGTTCCCGACCTCAATAGTAGCACTAATCTCTAACTTTGCTGGTTCTAGGCCGCCGTCAATTATTGCTATTTTCCCAGGGCCTGTTTTTTTCGGGCTTGCAATGTCGACTCTGGACTTCAGAAGCATCAACCCATTCACCAATTTGGTTTCCATCAAGTTCCCCTCATCGATCTGAATCCTTTTCACCCTAATTCTTTCTAAATCTACATTCCCTGACTCCTTGGATAGCGAATCTGCTGCCTCTATGGCAAGAGTTGCAATCTTATCACAAAGGGATGAGTCGCCCTTTCCCTGCAAGGAAGTCTTCACAACAGATTTTCTTTGAGTTTCGCTCGCATCTATTGAAAGCCTTGTAATCTCACGAAGAGCCTCGTCTAGAGAAAGCTCATACCCCTTGACTACAACCGAGGGGTGAATACCCATTCTTACTAGCTCAAGAGCATTCTGCAGCATCTCGGAAATCAAAAGGACAGTAGTCGTAGTACCATCTCTAGCGTACCTATCCTGGGAGGAAGAAGCATCAATCAACATTCTTGCAGTAGGGTGTTCAACATTTGCAGTCTCGATTACTGTTACTCCATCATTTGTCACAATCGCGGTCCCGTCTTCCTTGACGAGCATCTTGTCAAGTCCCTTGGGGCCGAGTGTGGAACTAATTGCTCCGGCGAGGGAGGAAGCAGCACTCACATTGTTAACTAGCGCAGTTCTTCCGTGAATACGGTCAGTTTCCTGCAGAGTAATATCATGATCGGATTCTACCATTATGAGGCTCGGAACGAAGACTCCGTTTTCAATTCGCTCATGGTCAATGAAACCTACTGAGTGGGACAATTTCCGTTTGTTTCATATACCACCGCTCTATCCCACTATACAACT
>MDSW01169241.1_pt1 | contig 10706 bp, 16 predicted proteins | sample 811171 | NCBI WGS metagenome assembly MDSW01 (sample SAMN05326641, study PRJNA326480) | marine metagenome | isolation source: seawater | place: Atlantic Ocean: North West | collected 2012 | reverse complement strand
TATAAATATAGGAGGTATAATGGCTCGAGTAAGAGCTGGTGTCGTGTACCAGAAATGGCACGATCTTTTGGGACTCCTTTCTCTCATCTCCATAAAACTCAAAAGTCTTTCTACACCAGCTCGACTCAAAAAAATCTTAAAAAAGTTTTTAGAAGAAGTTTCAGAAATAAATATGAATGTAGAAATTTTATGAAAAATTTAAATAAAAGATTTTTTAGCAGATTTAAAAAAAATATTAATTTCAAATTAAATCTTCGAGGAAACAAGATCATATATTATACAGGGGGAAAAATTGGATAATAAGATTATTCCACTTACAAACACAAAATCTTCTCTTTATTCGAGATTTATGTCAAATGCAGTTACAGCATCTCCTGCTGTACAAAAAAACTTTTTAGATGTTACTAGATCAGTGGCTGAAACAATTAGAAAGATTCTAAAAGATGCAAATCTAATATTTGATATAGAATATAAGCCAGTTGAGTTTTGGTCTGAGAATAAAAATAAAACATCTTGCTTCGTTGACGGAGGAGTTGATAAAGCTTCAATTTTAAGTGCGGCACCTCTAAGTATTAGAGCTGGAAGCTTCATAGTAAAACCAAATGGGGGTCCAACTAAAAGAGAATTGTTTGAAGAGAGTATGGTTTTTTTAGGTGACTTATACGATCCTAAAAATGAACTTTATGATTTTGATGAAGATGATTTTGAAGAAGATCAAATGCTTAACAAAAAAAAGGATGGGGCAAGGATAATTTTTGAAGCTGCAACTTTAGTTAAACATATTTTATTAAAAAGAAAATTTGATTACTGTTTTTTACATGGACCAATTGAAGCTACTATTATGCCATTTACAGTTCATGGATTTCCTACTTTTACAAAATTTGCGGTCGAAAATATTTTACCTTTTTATAATAAGAATAAGTCTGACCCAGAATCTAGGCATTTTGTTAACGTTTATTTAGAATGTGTTAATTTTATAAAAAAAAGTAATTTTCCAATCTATGGTGTTGTAGAAACCTCAGCATCTGCACCTTATATAAAAAACCTTTTATTTTCTTACAAAAATAAAGGGATTATCTCAGATAAAGATTTTAATAAAACTCTATCTACTATTAAAAAATACAAAATTACAGACAGCAATCTATTTGAAATTATTCTTAAAAGTTGCCAAGCTTTAAAGCCTTTAGAGGTTAAAAAACAGATCTCAGGATTTAAAGTTACTTCAGGTTCGGCTTGGGAAGATAAAATGGACGAATTTCCTAAGGTCCATGTTGGCTACATCAAAGTAAATGATAATCAATCTCCTATAAGAATTGAGTCGTTAAACTATCCTTCAAATTTAAACTTAGATTATAAATATATTTTAGCAGCATCAAAACTATTACCTCATTATGGATTTCCAATTGGCCTTAACGTGGTTGACAAATTTGCTAAAATTCCAAATTGGATGGGTAAAGCATCTAGAAACTATTATACGACGCACTTACTTAAACAAGCAGTTAAAAATAAAGATCAAAACACAATCTCATTGGCTTTAAAAGTTCTATCAAAGAAAAGTAGATCTTGGGCTAATAGACCAACAACAAGGAGAAACAAATAATGCAAAAAAATAATAAATGGTTATCAATCGGTACTGTATTAGGTGACACAAATATAGATACTTTTCACTTTAGCTTAAAAAATTATAAGGCCAAAAAAGGTGATATAGTCACTACTCAAACAAATGTCCCTGATGGAAATGGAAATATTATTTCAGCGACAGTTTGGGGTAAAATTTCTAGCATTGATAGTTATAATCAATTTTTCCCAAGAGAAGCTGCTCAAGAACTTACTAATGAGAATATAGATATAAGCGATACTATTCTTCCAACTACACGAGACGAATTAATCTGTCGTGTAATTATTTTAGGTTATACTAAAGGAAAAGATCTAAACACAAAATTACTTCCTTTAATCTATCCAGTAAAACCAGCTTCATGTGTTCAGTATCCTGCAAGTAGTGATGTTGAAAAACTTTTGATATCAGATTTAGACTCTAAACATCCTATATTTATAGGATCATTGCTCGCAAGAGAATCAGTCAAAATAAGAATTGATGCAGATAATTTAGTTTCAAGACATGTTTGTATCTATGGAATGTCTGGCTCTGGAAAAACAGTTATGGTTAGAAGAATGATTAATGAAATGATGCTTAAAAAATATCCTATGTTAGTTCTTGATATTCACGGGGATTATTTAGGCCTTGTTCAAAAACAAAAAAAGCTTTATCCAAACAATAAAGTAAAACTCTTCTATCCAAACCTATCAGTAAGTTCAGAAGATAAGGAAATTATCTATACGTTGATTGATAAATTAGGGAATTCCTTAACTGATCCACAGAAAGACTTTTTAAGTTCTTTGCTTGAAAAAGTGAAATACGAGAGTGGGAGTCTTCTTAAATACATTAAACTATTAGTCAGTAGGTCTAGAGCTTATGCTGCTGAAAAATCTGCTTCTTTTAAAAATATCAAGCCAGCTTCAATGTATGTTGTAGCTAGAAGTTTAGGACAAGTCTCAAACAAACTTCAACATATGGAGCAAACTAATTTTAAACACAGACAAAAAATGCAACAACTTAAATTTGAAGAGTTGCCTGATGCGGCCTCTGAACCAGAGAAAATTATTGCTAAAGGACAATTAAGTATTTTATATCTTAAAGGTTATGAAACTTTACCAGCTAGTGCGATTGTTTCTATTTTGTTGGAAAACTTATTTAAACATAGACAAGAAGTTGAAGAAGAAATTCCCCCTTTTTTAACAATAATTGAAGAGGCACATAACTTTATTCCTTCAAGACCAGAAAATAAAGACGATTTGCCTTCTGTTGGAACTATTAGAAAAGTTATTACTGAAGGAAGAAAGTTCGGTACAGGAATTGTTATAATATCTCAAAGACCTTCAAGGCTTGATGAAACAATCGCATCGCAATGCAACAGTCAAATTATATTCAGGATGGTTAATCAAAAAGATCAGAGAGCCATCAGAGATAGGTCTGAAACTTTAGATGCAGATGACTCAAAACAATTGTCTAACTTAGCTAATGGCCAAGGAATTATAAGTGGTCAAGTAGTTAACTTTTCATTACCTGTTCAAATCAAATTTGATGAAAATCTACTTAATGATGATATTGGAAATGAAAATTTTATATCTTCAGTAGAAAATTGGGATGATAAGGAAACTGTTAAACTTAGAAAAAAGTTTGCAAAAGATTTCTCATCTATTAGTGACTCCGATCAAAGGAGACCTAATTGATAGAGTATGAAATTCCTTTATTCATAATTAAAATTTTAGCCAATATATGCTTATTTTTTACAATTTATTCAACCTGGATGTTCAGAGTTACACCTTCATATTGCGCTCCTTTATTTTTTGTATTTAATCTTTCAGGATTATTTTTCTTGTCGGTAGGTCTTAAAGAAGAGATCAAAACTTTAATAATTGGTTCAGGATTTATAATTTTTGTCTCCTACATACTTATTGTGAGTTATTTAACCGACAAATATTTCAAAAGAAAGGAAAGGAAAGATGAAAGAAGGGTTAAGTAGATGCTACTGGTGTAGAGGAGAGGGCAAAGTTGTTGATGGAAAATTAATTATAAAAATAGGTCCTTTAAGTGTTTTAGTTGATAAAGAAAAAAATTGCCCACTGTGTTGTGGAACTAAAACAATTTTAAAAGATTCTAATGAAGAACTTACGATACACTAATGAATATTACTTCAGTAGATAAAATAGAAATTAGAATTGAAAAACAACCTAAAGATGGAAGTTGTAATTGGTGCATTTATTGTGGTGTAGAGAAAAAAAATAAATCAAAATTATTATTCTTGATAAAATCAAATCAAAAACCCCACCTACTTTTTCAAAAATATAAAAAAAATATTGTAAAAAATTCAAATCATGTAAAATTGGAGGTTTTAAATCAGTCTGCTGAATAAATAAAAATGAATTTTAAAACCAATGTAAACTTAATTTCTAATTTTCTACATATAACAACCACAAAAACCAAAGTTGTTTTACAAGACCAATTTAATAATTTTGTAGAAATTCCTTATAAATGGATCGATGATATAAAGCATTTAGAATTTAATGAGTTACTTGCTTCTTCATTGGGTCCTCTAGCTATTTATTTTGGTTGGAAAAAAAAACACAAAGAACAATTTGGAGAAATTGCTTCTGGATCACTTAGCTCCAGTTTAGTTAATGGAGATCCCATCACAACTTTGGTTGCCATATCAATTTTAGCATATAGGTACTCAGAAATTAAAAATGTCAAAGATCTAAGAAATCTTAAATGGGGCATAATTAAAGGCGGAACTTCTATTGGAGCATGTGCTTTAACATTTAAAGTAGGGGGTTTTTCAATAATAAGTTTTCTTGTAGGAATTTGCTTAGTATTTTCAATTAGAAAATCTGTTACGATACTTCGATTATTTGAATACATAAAGTTTCTTAAAAAATTAAAGTTCAAATTTCCTCATTTCAAAAAAGTTATTTCTAGAAGAGATTTTTTAACCCTAAAACTATTTACTTATAATTTAAATGCTTCTTAAAAATTCTGTCTACTTTTTGTCAATATTGTTAGTTAAAACAATTTTATTGGCTAGTATACTGCACAGTACTGAAGGATTTTCTTTTAACAAATCAAAACTTGAAAAATCCTATAAACTTAACAATGAAAATATAATTTTTATTGAACAATATGAACGTGGAAATAGAATTTGGGAAAAAAACACTAAAACAAATACTTTCAAAAATATTAGTCATGTTTGGAATTTTATTGCTTTAGCTGAAAGATGTGAAACTTTAAAAGAAGAAAATATTTATTTTGCTCATAATTTAGAATATTGGTTGGGTGGGGGAAACAATATAGATAATCCTCAAATAAGAATATTTCGTTTACATGATAACTCTCCTTGGCGAGACAGCGATCTTGGCATTGTTCCTAATATGAAGTGGGCGAGAGAATTTTGTATTTTTTATAAAGAGGAATGATTAAAATACTTAAATATTCTATCTTTTTAATTTTTTCATTGACTATTTTATTAATGCCTCTCGTGCCAGAAGATCCTGCATGGGTAGATTGTTCTGATGAAAAAGATTTGTACAATTATATCTCAGAGAGATGGAAAGTTGATAAAGTTATAAAAAAAGGAGATGTCACTTATACAAAAAAGGGTATTAAACAATATTATTTAGGTAGTGAACCTCAAATTTACTTATCAAAGGAAAATAAAATAAAAGTGTTAAGCTTCGAATGGAGATGTTGGTTTGAGCAAGGACCAGAACTAAATTTTACAAATCAATAAAAAATTTATAATTATTTTGTTTTTTTATTTGCAAGTGAGCCACATGAAGCATTTATATCTCTGCCCCTACTTCTTCTAAACAAAGAGAGAAACCCTGCATCTTGTATGATCTTTGAAAATTCATCGATTTTCACCTGACTTGCGGCCTTAAAATTTTTATTAGAAAGTGGATTAAACTCAATTAAATTTAATTTTGAAGGTACTTTTTTCATAATCTTAATTAGTTCTTTAGCGTGATCGGCTGATAAATTTTCATCTAAACATATCCACTCAATAAATATTGGTAATTTTGTTTTTTCATAATATTTTTTTAATTGAGGAATTAATGAATTGATTGAATATTTGTCATTAATTGGCATTAACTCAGATCTGTGTTTTGGAATTGAGCTATGTAAACTCCATGCAAGATAAACATCTAATTCTTTAGCAGCCCATTCAATTGCATCTATATTATTTTTTTTAATAGATACACCCACTGTGCTAACTGTTATTCTTGTTCTTCCATATTCAAGACCGTCTTTATTTTTTGAATTATCAATTGCAATTTTTACTGAGTCTAAATTTAGAAAGGGACTTCCCTCGCCCATAAGGACTTGATTAGTAATTTTTTTTTGTGTGGACCAATCATCAATATAATCCTTACATAATATGATTTGTGAAATAATTTCTCCTGGAGATAGGTTCCTCACTAATTTTTTGGAAATTTGAGCAGTTGCACAAAATTCACAAGAAAGGAAACAACCCACTGAAACAGATAAGCAAATCGTATACTTACTTTGTGTTTTATCTGGAATTAAAACTGTTTCAACATTTCTTCCATCTTTAAGTTCTAAAAGAAGTTTAATTGTCCCATCTTTAGATTTTTGAGTATCTATAATTTTTGGTTTGTCTAAACTTATTAAATCCTTAATTTTATTTCTAAGTTCTATTCCAAATGTTGTTAGTTCATCAAAATTTTTTATATTTTTTTTATAAACAGCATTAAACATCTGCTGAGTTCGCATTTTAGCTTTATCGTAATCAACGTTGGCTTTTTCAATCAAAAAATTTTTTAGTTGACCAAAATTAAGATCATAGAAGTTTTGTTTTTGCATATTAAAGATTGTAAAGACTTGAGGAGGGTTTTAAAACCCCTCTCTATAATATATAATAATTTTGGGATTAATAACTTTAAAAATGAATAATAAAACCCTAGGAATTATAGCTATAGTATTTGGAAGTTTAGTCTTATATAGCGAACAAGAATATGCTTGGATAATATCTGCAGTTTTTATAGGAGCAGGTACTGGTATATGGTTTTGGAAAGATAAAAAAGGCGATACAAAAAAATAATATGTCTAAACGAATCTTTATTGTATACGGTCACCATAATACAAAAAAATGTTTCAATCAGGAAATTAGAGATACTTTTATTTCTGAGGCTAAAAGATTAGGTCATGAAATAGACCTGGTTAATTTACATGAGGAAAAACCTATACCTTTTTATGATGGTTCTCCTCCAAGTGAACAAATCTTAAATTACAGAAAGAGACTAGAAAAATGTGATGTCATGTTAATGATTTCACCATGCTATAATTTAAGAGCAAGTGCGATACTAGAAAATTTCGTGGACATATGCTTAAGTCCAAAATGGTTTTTTGCTTTCAAAAGAGTTGTCGGTAATTGGGGATATCCTGTTGCTGGTGCGATGAAAAATAAATTAGCAATTATGTCTCTTTCGTATGGTGGAAATTGGTTTAGTATACAAACATGGTTTCAAAATATTCCTTTTAGAAGAATCAAAGCTGGAGTTTTAAAGCTTGGAGGTATGAAAACAAAATATATAAGATTTTATGAGGTGTTACCTGGAATGTCGCAGGAAAAATTTGAAAAACATATGGATAGAGTAAGAATTTTAGTACGTGACTTGTAGCAATTTATTTTAAAAATTAGTATGTATATTTAATTATATGTTAGATAAATTAAGAAATTGGATGATAGATAGTGCGAACATAATGTTTGATGACACTAAGAACGACTTAAGAAGTCTACCTAAAACAGTAAGATTACAAATTTTAATTGTTCTTTCCTTTGTTTGGTCAACTGTATTCAGTTTATACGTCTTTAGCATAACCTCTTTTTTATTTGGTTGGGCTGGAGTAGTTATGGCACATATTGGTCTAATAATTGCAGTGTATTTAACTTTTAAATTCTTCCATAAAAAAGATAAGCAACCAGTCAGTGTTTTTGAAACAGGTAATTACAACCCTGCAAAAATTTTTGTAGTTTTTTTTATAATTTTTTTCATTTTTATTTTTACAAAAGGAATAGAGGTTCTCACAAAAACCAACTCCTACAGCATCAATTACGATGGACCTGATAAATCGACATTACAAAGAATTAAGGACTTCGTAAAATAATCTTCAACATGCTGGTTAATATACCTGTAGTTGCACCTTAACTGTTCTTTGCTATTATTGATAATGAGAAAAAGAAAGAAGAAAAAGAATTTTCAGCTAAAATTAAAACGAAGAAGACAAAAAAGAAATACTAAGGGTATAATAAAAATTATAAAAATGAGTGATAAAAATGTCTAAAAGATACAGTGGAAAAAGTTTTAAGGACTCAAGCGTAATGAAAAAAGCAAAACTGAGTCTTAAGGAAAAAAGAAGAATAAAGCGAAATAAAAAGAGAAAATAAATGTGCGGTAGATACGTCATCACCAAACCTGTTTCCAAAACTATTGATGTTGTAAAATCAAGTATTAAAGTAGACGATATGGACAATTACAATGCCCATCCTAAACAAAAACTTCCAGTTATTAAGGCGTACACAAATGGCAAAGCCTTGGAAACTCTTGAGTGGGGACTAGTACCTGGTTGGTCTAAAAAACTCGCAAAATTTAAACCTTTAATCAATGCAAGAGTTGAAACTTTAATGGATAAAGTTACTTTTAAAAAGTTGATTCAAACTTCAAGATGTTTAGTCATAGCTGATGGATATTATGAATGGAAAAAAGATGGGGAAAAAAAAATACCTCATTACTTCAAAAGAGAAGATAAAAAAATTATGTTTTTTGCGGCTATATATGAAAATAGTCAGTTTTGTATAATAACAAGAGAAGCATCACCTGAGGTTCATTTAGTGCATCACAGAGAGCCTTTTATATTAAATCAAAGCCAGATTTCTAACTATCTTAATATTAAAAAGGAAGCTATGGATTTTTTACATTCAGTTAAATCTCCGAAACTTTCATATCATGAGGTATCAAAAAATGTTAATAATCCAATTAATAATGACCCAGAACTAATAAAAGCTTTATAGATTAATTCATTTGATTTAAATTTTATCATGTCAGAAAAAATAAATATTAAACCCTGTAAAAATAATGTTGGTGCTTTTATAGATTTGGATATTAATTTAGCAAATTATAAAATGATTGCTAAAATTAAAGAAGCAGTAAACGAGTATGGGGTTATATTTTTTAGAAAGCAAAAGCTCACCTCTGAAAACTACATTAAATTTGCTAAAAATTTTGGAAAATGTGCTGATTATCCGATGTTAAAAGGATTAGAGGGATATCCAGAAATTACAGTTGTAGAAAAAAAACCAAATGAAGAAATAATGTTCGGTGAAGGATGGCATACTGACTCTACTTATACCGCCCATCCTCCAAAATTTACAATGCTATACTCTATAAAAACTCCTGAAAAAGGAAAAGGTAACACAAGATTTGCATCTCAATATTTGAGTTATGAAGGTTTAAATGAGAATTATAAAAAGAAAATTGAAAATTTAGAAGCAGTATTTAGTGCTGATGGTCCAATATCTAAAACAAGAAACAATAGAACTGCTGAAAGAGGTACAGGTATTGACCCTAAGTCATTGTTTGCAGAACACAGAATAGTTAGAGTTAATGAAAGTAATAAAAAAAAATCTATATATCTTTCTCCAGGACATGTAACTAGTATTGTAGGTTATAATAAAGATCAGGGACAAAAGTTGTTAGAATATCTTTTTAAACATCAGGTAAAACCAGAATTTATATACAGCTTTGAATGGGAACCAAACTGTATAGCTTTATGGAATAATCATGCTGTTTTACATAATCCTGTAAATGACTTCAATGGTCATAGAGTAATGCACAGAATTACAATTCAATAATATATTATAATTTATCTAAGAAATCTTTTGGCAATTTTTTAACTTGCCCACTTTTATCAATAATTGCTAGTTCTACCTCTGATTCGACTAATAATTCATCTTTTCTTTTTACTTCTTGTAACAAATTAATTCGAACAGCTGATTTATTTAATATTTTTGTACAAATAATTAATTCATCCTCAAATAGTGCCGGCTTGAGATATTTAGAATTGCAAGCTTTTACAACAAAAATTATATCATGTTTCTCTTTAAGTTGTTTATGATTTAAACCAAATTGAGTATAAATCATTTCAGTTCTAGCTCTTTCAATAAATTTTAGATAATTAGCGTAATAAACTATTCCTCCGGCATCAGTATCTTCATAATAAACTTTAGTCTTATACTGAAAATTTTTTAACATTTAATAATCAACTTATTAGTAAAAAAAACATATTTCAATAATTGGTTTGTCCTTTATTTTGTCTCATTTAAGACAATTAAAATACAAAATTTGTTAATAGTTTTTTAACATGAAAATACTAAGCACTATATTGTTGTTATTTTTGTTAACTAATTGTGCAGGTGGAAATGTTGCTAAAATCAAATTTGGAAAGAAATGCACTGTTGCTGACTCTAAAAATTTACAGGAATCTTCTTATATTTGGTTTGTTAGTAAAGAAGCTGTCAATGATTTTAACAAAAGAATAAATAAATCAAATTGTTTAAACAGCTAGTTTGAACTTCTAAGATAAATAAATGATGATAATAAGGGGTATTTACTTACCCCTTATATTCTATTAAAGAAATTTATGGTCAAACTTATAAGTTTCTTAATCTTGATTATTATTTATAATCCTACATTAATGGCAGCAGAAAAAAAACCTTATCATCATTTGATGGATGGAACTTTCAGAAATCCTGAGGGATCTCCAAAAAGAGACCCTAACATTAAATGGTCCTACAAAATATTTAATGAAGAGAGGAAAAAAATTAAAATTGACTTTCCTAAAGATCATGTTGTGCCTAGCGAAATAGTACTTGAAAATTTGAAAAAATATAAAGATGAGGATTATATTGCTTGGATTGGTCATGCAACTTTTTTAATTAAGTTGGGAGATATCACAATTATAACAGATCCTGTATTTTCGAAAAACGCTGGACCTTTAATTTTTGGACCTAAACGATTTACAAAGCCCGCTTTAAATTTGAAGGAGATCCCAAAAACAAACTTATTTTTAT
>MDSW01153973.1_pt1 | contig 10708 bp, 8 predicted proteins | sample 811171 | NCBI WGS metagenome assembly MDSW01 (sample SAMN05326641, study PRJNA326480) | marine metagenome | isolation source: seawater | place: Atlantic Ocean: North West | collected 2012 | reverse complement strand
AGTTGTGTCTGATATTGAAAGGATTAATGCACTCAAAATAAATGCAAAAATCAATTTGGTGTCGAAATACAATTTGGTTAATCGCTCAGATAATCTAAAGGCTTCATACAAGGGAGTATACGGTGAAAGACTTTAAAGAATATTGCTTGAGGCAGACAGAAATCGTTACCCTCTCTAAATCATTAAACTTAGTTATCGAGGAAGCTGTTAATAAGATTGCATCTCGCATGAAACGTGGCGGCAAATTATTATTTTGTGGAAACGGTGGCTCTGCTGCAGAGGCTCAACATCTTGCTTCAGAATTGATGGGGAGATTTAATTACGACCGGTCACCCCTGCCTTCTTTAGCGCTCACTGTTGACACATCTGCGCTTACGGCTATTTCAAATGATTATGGTTACGAGCACGTATTTTCGCGTCAACTGAATGGAATTGCAAACGCAAATGATACTTTAGTATCTCTTTCTGCTTCCGGCAACAGTACTAGTATAATAAATGCAATTAGGGCGGCAAAGGAACAAAATATCCTGACCGTAACTCTTCTTGGTGGCGACGGAGGAGAGGCGAGGGGTTTGTCTGATATTGACGTTATAATAGAAAGTACCGAAACATACTTTATACAAGAGTTACACTTAATGATTGGCCATTACATCTGTTATCAGCTAGAAAAAAAACTTTGTAATCGTCTATGAAAAGTTTCCAAAAATCTATAATTTTCGATCGTGATAATACATTGATTAAGGATTATGGATATACCCATAAAATAGAGCATTTAAGATGGATGCCAGGTGCGCTGTCGATGCTACGTAGACTAAATAATAGAAGGTTTGGGTTATTCATTGCAACCAATCAAGGTGGAATCGCTTTAGATAAATTTTCTGAAAGTGAAATGTTAATATTTCATTATGAGATGCGTAATCAAGCACTCAAGTTTAAAATTAAATTTATTGATATAATGTACTGTAGACATCATCAAAAGTCTAAAGATCCAAAAAAAAGATATTGCTATTGCAGAAAGCCCAAGCCCGGTATGCTAATGAAAATTATTAGAAAGCATAAATTGAACCCATCACAGTGTATTTATGTTGGAGACAAATGGACAGATTATTTGTGCGCACGCAATGCTGGAATAAAGTTTCTTTTAACTCCAAAGTGCTATGGACAAAAATTTGACCGTGATCTTGAACTGAAATTGGCATCAAAGTAATGAGAGAAATTCGTATTCTTTTTATTGTCAACTCCCATGTTGAGATAGATAATCACCTCCCTATTATGAAGTGTTTAAACGAATTGCGCGACAATATAAATATAGATATTTTGATTGCCAATGACCGATTTTATGTTTACACAGACAGCTTTAATTATGAAAATCTTAAGGCCTTTCAAATTAAAACAGTTGGAAATTTCCACAAAAGTAAAATTTTGAAGGCAATATTAAAAAACAAACTTAGTGTCGAGCAGAACTCACTAAAATTAAAGCATAAATTTTTAAATGGACTGTTTTACTACCTAAAAACTCACGCATTAAAAAACTTTAATTTTACAAAGGCTAACTTTGCGAAAGACTATAATTTTGTATTTGCTACTACTGGTATATTGGAGGCTATGAAAAAACTTACAAAAAAACGCTCGTTAAATCACATTACGTTTTCGCAAAATGATATGCAGAAAATAGTATTATTGCCAGAAACATATTCGCAATTTAAAATTAAAGGGCAAGAATTCCCTGATACTAATAGCGAAATTTCCATCTCTTCACAAAGTTTTCACGCAATATTAATTTGTAAGTCTATTGAGTCAGATATCGGTTTTTCAAATAAAGTCCAAAATGTAATTGAAATTGGATGGCCAAGATATTCTAAGACTTGGTGCGAGAAAATAGATGTTTTCTATGGCGGCCCAGAAAATAATAGCGGGCCTAAGAAAATTTTATTTTTGCCAATAAAAGCATCACCCGATGGAAGCTGGGTTCGGGAACAGATACGAAAACACATTAATTTCGCCGTCAAGTACGCGAAAAAGGAAAGGCTCGTATTACTCATAAAGAGGCATCCTCGGTGTAACGTCCCAAAGTCTTATTGGAGAGAAGTAATGGGCAATCTCAAATTGTCTACACGCTTAGATACTATTAAGTGCATCATTGAAAGTAATATTATATACACACCCGGAACTTCTTTGCTGGGCCACGTATTGTGGAGCGATAAAGTGATAATCTTGGACGACGCATGGGTGGATAGTGCTATTAAAAGTTTCATTTTCAAAGAATATTGTCATACATTTGATGATAAGTTAAAGTTAGTTCCACCAAAGAAGAAAAACTTGGAGGACAAGGTCATTTTTCTTCAGGCCGAATTTCAACTTGGTCTAGATGCTGTTTCTTTTGATGCAAAGCTTAAAAATCAATTGTCTAAAATAATTACTATTCATTGAGAGAAGTTTTTTGCTGATACACATAGTAAAACTTATAAGACTTTTTGATTTAAATTGAATGTGTATTTGCTAAAGGAGTAAACCAGTTTCACCATGTCGGAATTTGATAAAAGCCTAAAAAGGATTGGTATAAAAAGATCTCGGGGTTATGAGTTCTATTTTAAAAATTACATATTCAGTCCAATTGATTTAAGAGAGAAGACAATCTTAGACGTTGGGGGCGGAAATGGTATAGCATCCTTTTATGCAGTCAAATACCTAGGTGCAAAAAGTAGTTTGGTAATCGATCCTCTAGAAGACGGGTCAAGCGATGAGATGCATTATCAATACGTTGCTTTCCTGGACTTATTTGGAAAAGGCGTGGAATTCTATCACGGATATACAAATGAACTAGCGGATGGGCAAAAGTACGATGTGCTTCTGATGCATAATGTAATTAATCATTTGGGTGAAGATATAGTACATAAATTACATCATGATAATGATGCGAAGATAATTTTTAAAGAGAGAATATGTGATATTTTGTCAAAAGGAAGACTCGGCGGCCATCTTATAGTAGCTGACTGTGGAAGGAGAAATATTTTTGGGGATTTGAAAATCCATAATCCTATCGCCCCGACGATAAACTGGTCGATACATCAACAACCCCATGTCTGGCAAGAAATTTTGGAAGAGCTTGGCTGTAAACACTTAAAAACAAAATGGATCGCTAGACGTGAACTTGGATTTTATGGAAAATTCCTACTTTCAAATCCTCTAATGAGCTATTTAACTAACAGCACATTTGTTTCATTTTACAAAATATAAAGCTAACTTTTTAAAGTGAAAAAAATATGTTTGAATATATAAATATTGTATAAATTAGAGCGGTTTTTTCACTAAAGAAATTATTTTTTAGCAAAATTGCTTGGAGATATTCAGTGGTATTTAAGATTTTAAGAAAGACTAAGTTTGTCATATCGAGATTATGTGATGTCGGACTCTATATCGCTATATCGAAAATGATCTATATGGTTATTCTGAAAAAGCATACCAAATACCCCAAGGATTTAATCAAGCTTGAAAATGAATTTTGCCGAATGCTTGGTTCTGATTTTTGTTTTTCGACAGCCTCGGGAACGACAGCATACGAATCCATATTAATTGGTATTGGAGCAAAACCAAACGATGGTATATTCGTTCCGGAGTGCACATTTCATTCTATTCAGATGACAACCCTATTGAATGGCCTTCAACCAGTGTACTTGAAGCGGGATAAAAGTTTAAATATTTCGTTGCCAGATGATCCTCCTAAAAACGCTAAATTTTTCCTTCTTACACACCTTTTTGGTTACTCAGCCAATTTACAGGCAGTCATTAGTTTTTGTCAAAAACACAATTTAAAATTAATTGAAGATTGCTCTCATGCACATGGTGCAACTTTCAAGGGTAAACCTTTGGGTACATATGGCGCGGCCTCTTTCTTTAGCCTTCAAGGTGATAAAAGTGTCGCTGCTGGTGAAGGTGGAATAGCGGTATTTCAAAATAGAAACTATTTTGAAATAGGATTAAATTATTGTCACCTAGGTCGAGACCTAAGTACTGTGAAAATGGCTTCTACCACTTTTTATAGAGGTTTAGGTAAAAAATTTAGAATGGCGCCTCTTGGTGCGCCGTTAGCAAGGCACGATCTTAAAAAATTGACCCACCACAATAATAAAATTCGTAAAAAGCTAAACAAATTGGAATCTATACTTAACGATATAGAGGAAATTGATTTTTTAATTAAACAAATCAACGAAAGTGGAGGTTACCATATAGGAATTCCGCTTCTTGTAAAAAATTCTGAAATAAGAGCTAAACTTTTGATTCATCGAGAAGTGTTCTCAATCTTACCATTTATAGATTATTCTGCATATCAACGTTTTAACTCACCAAAAGAATTTATGTTATCACAGACCGCCCAATCAAAAGGTCAACTGGATTTCAAATCGGAAGAGATTGAAATGTGCGCTAAAAATAATGTATTAATAAATTTAAGTTTTCTTAATACTCCCTTTTGGCCCCTAAGACTCACAAACATATTACGTAAATTGTAATCGTATGGATAAAATACAATATGCTGTTATAGGGTCAGGTCCGGCCTCTCAATTTACACTGGAGGGATTGCTTAGTTCCGGTGTACAATTGGACAATGTGATTATTTTTGAGGCGGGGGGGAAATCGGACCTGCCTAAATCTTCTAAAAGAATAAATTTTACAAACTTACCGATAAAAACGGAGTCACGAAATATTCAGTTTGGCGGGACATCAAATACTTGGAGTAAACTATGCTCCGTGCTTGATGAGAATGAAATAAGGTTGTTAGACAAAGGTGATAATTCGTGGAAGGACGTATATGAGCAACTCCCTCCTATATACTCTGAATTAAGTAAGAAGTATGATTTCCCGATTATTTCACTTGAAAATCAAAACCTATTCGGTTCTGAAATAGCTTTTAGAGTAAGAAAATTTGAGACTATCTCAAGAACTCTAAAAAATGAGCAGATCAGAAGAATGTTTTCCAGGACCAAGCTGTTTCATAAGCTGCTATTCTTTAAAAAAATTGACGGTGAATATGTCTTATATTTTCAAAATTTAATTACTAAAGAGGAATATAATTTTTCTTGTGAGAACCTTGTTCTTGCTTGTGGTGGCTTAGAAAATATCCGTATCCTATTAGACTCATTTAAAGGTACGGAAAGATCCTATAAGGTAGTCGGTAAATACTTTACCAACCATCCAAAATTCAGAGCAGGAAAAGTCTCCTTCAATAATTATCAAGATGTGTCTCAATTTATTGGTTTCATGGAGAAAGGGAAATCTAGTTATCATGGTATAAGTTTAAGCTCAGAAGAATTGAAATCTCATTTGAATCACTATGTTAGGTTGGAGCCTATTTATCCTTGGACTGATGACTTTCTTACATCGAAATTTATTTACTATATGTCTTTTTCGAAAAGTTTTATTTCGCGCATATTTTCTAGGAAAATATTTTTGCTCTCAATGAACGAAGTGGAGAAAACAAAAGAGCCCTTTAATGAGGGAAATGAAAGAATTAATATTACTCCGATTTTTAAATATTTTCTTTGTCGAATGGGTCTAACTAAACCCAGAACTTCAAATTACTATGTAAGAAATTACTTGGAAATGCAGGCAACTTGGGAAAATAATGTCACTATTAATAAGGCAAATAAATTGCCAAGTGACATAATTGTTGATTACAAAATAGGTGATAAAGAAATAAATTCTTTTTATACACTTCATACTAAACTAGAAGATTGCTTTAATTCCATAGGAGCAAAATACGAGTTTCCATCATTTGATAGTATAGAACAGTTTAGTGCTGATGCATCCCACCATTGCGGTGGAACTATAATTGGCTCAAGTTCAAAAAATTCGGTTGTAAGTGCAAATTTAGAGTTGCATGACTACAAAAATTGTTTTGTGGTTGGGAGTAGTGTGTTTCCATCATCTGGAAGTGTTAACCCTACATTTACAATTGCAGCTTTAGGTTTGAGGCTCGGCCGTTTTTTAGGTACCAGGAAAAGTGTGAGTTAAGTTAGTGTTGATTACAGATTTCCATTTCTATAGAAAGAAACATGTCTGATACTAGTGGTAAAATTGCTTTTTTGATCTTTGATCAGCGGTCTGGATCGACTATTTTAGCGCGAAAAATCACCGAGAAATTAAATGGGGTGGTTGTTCCAGATTGTCATTTTTTAATCAAAATTCTGATTAGATTTAATCATAATCAAAAAATAGATGGCCTAACTAGAATAGAAATAAAAAATATTTTTGAGAGTGATCGAACAATCTCTGATTGGGGAATAAATGAGGACATAATTAGAGAAATAACAGATACTGACAACATATACATCTATGACTTTATAAAGCGAATTATTTATTTATTGAGGAAAAGGTATAAATTGGACCCTGATGAGTATCTGATCTTAAAAAAAGAAAGTTATATTTTTTTAAAACATGTGATTTTAGATATTTTTCCCAAATTGTTATTTATCGGTATTACTAGAGACCCGCGTGCTGTATTTGTATCGAAGAAGAACAGCCTTTACACTGGAACGGGCGCTCCGTTCACTAGGAGTTCTATTAGAGCCGCATTTGATTGGAGGCTCTACAGGGAAAGGTGTAAGAAATTAGTTTCTGAACAAATTACTTTCATTGAAGTTTCATATGAAGATTTAATACTTAAACCAGATACAGAGTTGGTTAAAATTGCCAATGTAATTGGAGTTAGAAATCAAAATAATAATCGTGAATTTAAATTACCCTCTCGTTACGAAAAAATACATAAAAATGTAATGAAAGAAATGGACGTTTCAAAGATAGAAAAATGGAAAAATGAAATTTCTTTGTTGGAGAAAATTTTTATAGAAATACTTTGTGTCGAGGAAATACTTGATTCTGGGTATAAACCACACTTTTTAAAAATACAAATTTTGTACCCTCTAATTTTTATGCTTTCAAATTCTCTTTACATGTTTTGTATTTTGATATTTCGGATGCGAAGCAATCTACGGTGGACTAAAGATTTAATAACACTGGAGAAGTTTAATGATATCAATATTTGAGCCTAAAATTGGAATTGAAGAAAAATTGTCTAAAATAATTACCATTCATTGAGAGAAGTTTTTTGCTGATAAACATAGTAAAACTTATAAGACTTTTTGATTTAAAAGAAAAAATTTTTATCTCTGCCATAATTGGCCTAGCACTAGCGTGCAATATATTAGAATTAATGTTTCTGCTTGTATTTGTACCCCTGATATCTTCTATTTTTCAAGGTCAAGAGCATGCTACATATGACTCTGAGATAGGTAATTTATTAACGGAATTATTCGGTGCCGACTCCTTGCTATCATTATGTTTAGTATTAATGGTTAGTAAAACTATCGCTTCTATTCTATATCAATTTTTTGCAGCAAAATTTTCATTTAACACCCGATTTATTTTCTCTCGTTGGCTTCTGGAAAGTTATCTTAAGGCTGACATTTTGCGGCATCTTTCAACGAATTCGGCAGAATTACTTAGGAATATCACCGGAGAGGCGGGCGCGATAGGATCGGGTGTTCTTATGCCGTTTTTTGTATTGATAAACGAGTGCCTATTCGCAACATTATTATTTTCATGTCTAGTTATATTCTATGGAACGGAGACTATCCTGGTATTTGGTATAATTATTTGTGCCGTAATCTTGTTTTTAGGTGTTTTTAAACTTAAACTAGAGCATTGGGGAGCACAAAGGCAAAAATATGATAAAAAAGTCATACAATATGCACAAGAAAGTCTCAATTCGATTATCGACATTCGGTTAAACAATCTTAAAGATTTGTTTATCGGCAGATTTTCCAAAGCTGCTTTTACCTCATCTCGATATAACTCATTGAATATGTTTTTTAATCAGTTACCGCGAATCTATTTCGAGTTTTTAATTTTTGGAATGGTAATAGTTGCTCTCCTGGCGCATCAAACAGGTTACGCAAAGATAGATGTTGAGCTATTTGCTTTGTTTTTTGTATCAGCGGTGCGCTTAATGCCTTCGGCAAATCGAATAGTTATAGTTTTGCAATCTCTGAGTTACTATTCAAAAAGCATAGAGGTTGTTTTGAGCGAGCTTGATCAGTCTGTTTCGCCAAAAACAAAATTGGAAAATCCAAGAGCATTTGATCGGCTAAAAATTTTGGAAATATCATTGAGAAATGTATGTTTTAGTTACCCAACCTCTCAACAGAAAGTAGTACAAAATTTTGATTTGACGCTTAAACCAGGTGACAATTTATCCATAGTGGGACCCTCCGGATCAGGAAAAAGTACGCTGATATCCATAATCTTAGGACTGTTGAGGCCGCAATCGGGCGAGACGTATGTAAATTCAAAACCCCTTCAGTCTTGCCTCGGCGCATATTGGGATAACGTAGCGTACGTTCCACAGAAAGTGTATCTCATCGATGATACAGTGCTAAGTAATATCGTTGGAGATATTTCTAAAGTTAATGAAGAACTTCTGCATAAAATATTGGATCTTTGTCAATTAAATGAGGTGATTGAACATTTACCGAAAAAAATTCTGACTCGGGTAGGTGAAAATGGTTCTTTATTAAGCGGCGGGCAAGCGCAAAGAATTGGTCTGGCTCGAGCTCTTTATAAGAACCGCACTGTTCTTATATTGGATGAGGCCACTAGTGCGATGGACGAAATGTTAAGTGAGAAGATTTTAAATAATTTAGTGGAATTTCAGAAGGAGCGTATTCTCATTTCGATTACACATTCATCAAAGTTGGCTGAACTGTGTGACCGAAAAATTACCTTAGCCAAATAATAAAATTTCACTATATAATGGGTTAATTCTTTCTCACACTTAGTTTTCGATCAAGAACTCTACTTGTTATCAGAATACGGAAAATAGATCCTAATGTAAGTTTTATATCGGATCCTCTAGCTAATACTCAAATTGCAATGTATTCTGCAAGAATAAAGTGTTTGCAAAGCTTATAGATTTTCATTTTGAGAGGTCGCTAGGGATTATTACTATAATAAACGTCCTAAGAAAATATTGAGCTTTATTCGATATTCACAAATTTCTGACCTAGTGATAATAAAAAGCATAAATCTTTTGGAAAATTCAACTTAGTTTACACTCAAAATTACATCTCACATATTATATGTTTTTCCGATAAAAAAAGGTAAATTATATTATTACAGTCGACATGTTTCTACCCGTTTCCAAGTTATGCAACACGGATCTAGCGCTAATTAAACGGACTATGGAAATATTAAAAATTTGATGATATTGACTAATTATTGGTAATCTTATTCGGATATAAAAAATAAGTTCAAATTAGATTTTTTTATTCAAATTTGTTGGAAAACTAATCGATCAAGGCGTTTTTGAGTTTGAAAACCATATATCGTGCATCTGAATAGATAGAGTTTTTAGAATGAAAATTAAACCTGCTAAATGGTTATTCTTACCGCTAGAGATAAAAGTAAGAGAATTGGAAAGCAAGGTATTGTTAAGTTGTTGCGCAGCGGAGAAAGGCTTCTGTACAATTATCGGTCCTAATGGTTTTAACTTGAAGAAAGACCTTCCTGGTGGAGTGTATTTTGATAAAAGCATCTCACCTAACAAACTTCAATTTTTAAGGGAACAAAAACTCAAATGTAACAATAGAATTGTATGTTTAGATGAGGAAGGTCTAGTTCATCAGAAAGATCATTACATTAGCGAAAGGACATCAATACAAACGATAAATTTGACAGATAAGGTATTTTGCTGGGGTGATGATCAATGTCACCTGTTGCAGTGTGAATACAATAATGAAAAAGATAAATTTTTGTCGACGGGATCCCCCCGTGTGGATGTTTGGGCTTCTAGTGATCGACAATCCGTCGTTGTGCAGGCTGACGCGCTAAAAAACAAATTTGGGGAATATATATTATTTCCCTCTAATTTTTCTGCAGTCAATAATGCTAATGGCGATGATTTTATATTTAGGCAGTATAAAAGCTACGGACTTATAAATGAAATAGAAAAAAAGCAATTTCTCAAGAAGCGCCTTTCATACCAGAGAGATATATTTGAAGGTTTCAAGGCAATGATTTTTGATACATGCCAAGAATTCAAACATATTAATTTCGTCGTGAGACCGCATCCGGGTGATAATATGACCTTTTGGCAGAACTTTGCCGAAAAGATTCCAAATTTGTTTTGTAGCTATGAAGGAAGCCTTCTTGCAGCAATAAAAGGTAGTATTCTTGTAATACATAATAATTGCACATCTGCCATAGAGGGTTTTTATGCGCACCATCCGGTGATCGCTTATAATCCAATAGACAAAGATTCAAGATTTGAGCATAACCTTCCTAACAGAATGAGCATTCAAACATATAATATTGAAGACCTTCACGAGAAAATTACGGATTGTATCAATGGGAAGCTACGATTTCGTCGAGATGAGTTCATAGACCTTATTAATAATCACATCACTCATCATGATCATGAGTTAGCAAGCGATAGGATCACTAAAGCGCTACATTCCTTGGAAATCGAATGTGCAACATTATGTACAGATAACTACATATCCAATGAGAAATCTATTTTTAGTAGGTTTAAAAGGCAGCTAATTAAGTTTTTCAACATTGATTTTAATTTACATATGACACGAGATTATAAAAGACAAAAAAACCCTGGGATATGTATTTCTGAAATAGAATGTTTAATTAGTGATTATAAAACTTT
>MDSW01128933.1_pt1 | contig 10708 bp, 7 predicted proteins | sample 811171 | NCBI WGS metagenome assembly MDSW01 (sample SAMN05326641, study PRJNA326480) | marine metagenome | isolation source: seawater | place: Atlantic Ocean: North West | collected 2012 | reverse complement strand
TTGCCACTGAATGGTTGTATTAAAATTAAAATCATGAATCTTAGGAAAAAATTTATATTGTTGCCAGCTCTCATCAGGATTAGAATAAATTAAATTACTAGGAAGCTTAGGATGGCTCAACATGTGAGAAATTCTATAGCCAAGACCAAATTGGACATCAAACACATTCTGTGGAATAAGTTTTAATAATAAATTTGTTTTCAGTAAATCAACTTCAATAAAAATACCTTTTCTATCTTTCTTACTACTAAGTCCATTGTATGCTGAATGAGTTGAATCTAAAATTACAGGGTGAGTCCCTATATCTCCAGGGAGTAGTGAAAAATTATTCAAATAGTCACTTCCACCATAATGAAAATAGCCAGCTTTTAACTCAAATGGACTAAAGGTAATGGGCTCCCGAAAAATCATTTTTCTTGCATTCTTATTAAATGAGTAATCAAGTAAATTTGTGTTCCAAGATTCTTGGGCAAGAATCGAAGGATAAGCACTAATAATCAAAATATATAATAAAAAAATTCTCATATACTCAAATCTATTAAATAATCCAATTTATGCCAATAGAACAGATATTAATTTTATTTCTATTTAATATACTGGGACTGTATTTTATACTCATGAATTCAATCTACATATCAGTCTTAATTCTGGTAATTAGTTGTCAGCTATCTTCAATGGATTTGAATGCTGGATCATTTTCAATGACACGACTTCAATATTCAGGTGGTGGTGATTGGTACGCAGATCCTAGCTCAATACCTAATCTACTTGATTTTGTTTCTAACTATACAAATATAGAAATAAACAATAATGAAAATAGAGCTAAGATCGGTTCAGATGAGTTTTATGATAGCTACTATTTATATTTAACTGGACATGGTAATATAAAATTCTCAGATACAGAGGCACACATACTAAGAAATTTCTTATTGGATGGAGGATTCCTGCATACTGATGATAACTATGGACTCGATAAGTCATTTAGAAGAGAAATGAAAAAAGTGTTTCCTGATAAAGAATGGGTGGAGATCCCAAGCAGCCACCCAATTTTTACAATTTATTATCAATTTGAAAATGGATTACCAAAAATTCATGAGCATGACGGGAAAAGGCCCCAAGCATTTGCTCTTTTTGACAAGAATAGAATAATTGCAATCTATACCTATGAATCTGATTTAGGAGATGGGTGGGAAGATGCTTCAGTCCATGGGAATACTGAATCTAAAAGACAAGAGGCCCTTAAAATGGGTGCTAATATAATTATATATTCACTATTACGATGAAAAAGAATAATAAAATAATATCATTTTTATATAACTACAGAAAAGTGAAGTCAATTAATCAATTTACAGGGAATTCCATATTATTATTAATTGCAAGTCTCATACTTTTCATTTCAGTCATAACTCTTGAACGTTTTATGTTTTTCACCTCAGATACACGTATCAGAATCGATATATTTCTCATATCATTCTTTGTATCAATCCTAATTCTTTTTATTCTAAGATTATTTTTCCAGATAAAAGGACGATTGATAAATTATAGATATAAAGATATCGCTAAAGAAGTAGGTTTAAAAAACAAAACTATATCTGATAGGCTACTCAATGCATTACAGCTCAATCAAAATAATTTTTCAAGTGAACTATCAATGAATCTAAGAAATAGAGCTATAAAAAATATTGAAAATCAAATTCCTGGATTAAATAAAAATAGTTATACTGCACCTTGGAAGAATAGATCCTTTTTTATCTTATTATTTATTGGATTAATTTCATTTAGCATGACCTATAATAAGGGGTTTTCTGAATCTGCTATTAGAATGCTTAATCCTAAAAAAACATTTGAAATCCCAAAGCCATATGAAATTCTAAATCAATTCAAAGCTCATCAAATTCTTGAGGGTGACTCATTAAATATTCAATTTATAATTGATAGTGATCATGCACCAGATTCCATTGATATAATCTTGTCAGATGAAATAAATAAAAAAGAAATTTCTACTCACAATAGAGGAGGAGCTTATGAACATACTATAAAAAATGTTCTAAACGATTTCAGCTATTGGGCTGAATATAAATCTAATTCAATTTTTGATCCGTGGGAAAAAATACAATCTCAGCAACATCGTGTTGAGATTATTAAAAGACCGCGCATTAATTCTATTGAGTTCATAGTGATACCTCCAGCTTACTCTAAATTAGAAAAATCATACTACTCAGCAAATAATACAGATATATCAATGCTAGAAGGTAGTTCTATCAAGATTACTGCAAGGGCAAACAAAAAATTAACTGAAGCATGGATAGAATCTGGAGATGATTTAATCCCACTGTATACAGAAGATAACTACATAAAGGATGATATAACATTTACCTCTAGTTGTAACATTACTTTATTGTGTAAAGATCAGAACAAAATAAAAAATATAAATCCTCCATTAAATAAAATTAATGTGGTTAGAGATAATCCACCGCAAATCTTTATTTCCAGCCCTAACAATGAATTCTCTATCAATGATGATCGATTGATATCAATTGATATGCAAACAATTGATGACTATGGAGTATCAGAGGCATGGATAGAATATAAAATTATAAAACCAAGCTACTTAGGACAAGATTCAACTATATATCAACATAGCATAGATATTCTAGATAGAACCCAAAAAGCTCAAAGGGTAATTTATAATTGGGATATTTCAAATCACTTTCTAGCTCCAGATGATAAAATAGAATTCTATATAAGAGTTTCAGATAATAATAATATAACAGGCCCATCGATAGGAAGTGCAGGACCATTTATTGGGAGAGTTCCTTCTCTTGATGATCTATTTGAGAATATAAGTAATTTAGAAAATCAAATGATTGATGAAATTGAAGAAATAACGATGAGTGTCGATGAGGTATACGAGCTTGTAGATGAGTTAGAAAAAGATTTACTTAAATCAGAAGAGGTTGATTGGGAACAGGAGAAAAAAATATCAGAATCTTCAGATAAGATTGATGAGATACTAAATGATATAGAGAATATAAATGAAATGCTTGAGCAGATACAAGAAGAGGCGGACAAAAATGATCTCTTTAATCAGGATTTAATGGAAAAATTTAATGAATTTCAAGAATTGCTAGATGCAATCATGACAGATGAGATGCTTGAGAAGTTAAATCAGTTAAATGAAAAAATGGAACAGATGACAACTGAGCAAATGCTAAACGAAATTCAAAATCTAAAGCAAGATATCTCAATGATGGAAGAGCAACTTGATCGTTTTATTGAATTATTTCAACTTGCAATGGCAGAACAATCTCTTGATGAAATTGTTAAAATGCTAGAGCAGATGGTATCTCAACAAACAGATATATCAAATGATCACGCAAGCGCTGACATTAATTTCGATAGTTTATTGAAACAAGAAATCAATCAAATAAATAGCTATCAAGATCTTGAAAAATCAATTATTAGTAGTTCAGAAAATATCGAGCAGTTTTCTTCTAAAGCCTCTAAATCTCTTGAGAAAATTATTAGTGGAGAAAATGCTAAAAAAGCAAAACAGAATCTGAATGAAGCAAAGAGTTTCATGGAAAAAAAGATGGGGGAAGAATCCTTCGCCAAGTCAGAAGATATCATTGATGACTTTAATGCACTCCTAGATGAGGTTAATAGTATAAAGGACTCTTTTAATTCAAAAATGGTCAATGAGATGACTGTCGAGTTTATAAATTTAATTAGGAGTATTGAAATAATTTCATTTGATCAAGAGACACTAACATATAAGCTAAATGAATTCCCATCATATAGTCCTGAAATACAGAAAGTTGCGTTTTCTCAAAATATTATAAAAAATAAAATTATTAAATTCATAGAACAAATGATTGAGGTTTCAAATAAAACATTACATATTCCGCCAGGAGTGAATAGAACAATTGGCGCAGCTCAACTTTCAATTCAAAAATCAATTTCATTAATGGAACAGAAGCAGATAAGAAAAGATTTGCGAAGCGAGCAGATAAAAGCAATAAAAGCTATTAATGAGACAGCCTATATATTGTTAACCTCATTAGATGAAATGCAAAACTCTATGTCAGCTTCAGGGATGGAAAGTTATCTTGAACAATTATCAAAAATGGCTGAATCACAACAAAAAATAAATCAGGGTTCTCAGCAATGTAGCAACCCAGGCTTTATGCCAGGAGATCAGGGGCAAAGTATACAGGGAGAGTTGATGAAGCGACTACAGAAGCAACAAGAGGCATTAGGCAAACAACTAAGTGAGATGATAGGAGAGATGCCAGGAGATCAGAATTCTGGAAGCTTATCAAAGGCAGCCTCAGATATGGAAGAGGTAATTAAAGATTTTCAGAGAAAAAAAATAACAAGAGAAACTATCAATCGGCAAGAGAAAATTCTATCTAGAATGCTTGATAGCCAGAAATCGTTAAAGCAAAAAGATTATAATGAAAAAAGAAAAAGTAAGTCAGCAGAAACTATAATATATGATGGTCCAATATCACTACCATCAGATAGAGGAGAACGACAAACTCTTCTTACAATAGCGCTCCAAGAGGCATTAAACGAAGAATACTCAAATGACTATCAAATTATTTTAAAAAAATATTTTAAGTATTTAGAAGAACAGGAATTTAATGAAGAGTAAAGCCATAATTCTATCCCAGTTATTATATTTTGTTCTAATTATACCAATTTGTGCAAGCGAGAATGTTCTTGAAAGCATTAAAAATAAAGGTAGAGAAATTAGAGGAATTAACTCTCAAGCTAATGTATTTCAAGCAACTGATGCGCAAAATGTTAAAAGAGCCATATCTCATGAGAATGCTGGATTAAAAGATCAGGCTTACCTTATTTTTAAACAGATATTTTTAGAAAAAAAATCAAGTAACTATATATTTTCTAATTATAAAAATTTTCTAATACGTCAAGAAGACTGGTCTCTCTTGATTGATATATCAAGAGAATATGCTGAATTTAATCAGAACAATGATAATGCGAGTCTTGCGCTTGCTGAAAGTATATTATATGTTTCAAGTAAAGATAGTCTATTTTCAGGGCTTGAGAGTGAGGGATATCTTATTATTGATAAACTAATTCTAGATAATTTAAATAAAATTAATGAGCCTATTAATACTAGTAGGATTAAAAGATATATATCTAGACTTATACATTATAATAAGTATGATTTTGCTATAGATAAAATAGAGAATATCAGAACGGAATATGGTTACGCTAGTTTCTATTCAAAAGAATTAGGGAAATATTATCTTTCAAATAGAGATTATAAAAAATCAATAAATGAATATTTACTTTCACTAACAAATGAAGAGGAACTCAATAAATATATTAATAACCAATACGGTTCTATTCAAAACCAACTTGCGCAGTTCCCTGATGATGATGATACTAAATCAATTATTATAGATGTATTACTCCAGCATCCAAATAAGATAAAAAATAATATTTTAGCTCAATATAGATTTAAATGGGGTGAGTATGATCAGGCGTGTACTATAATGATAAATAATTTCTTTACCGAAAAACATCTCTATGACTTTGCAATTAATATTATGCGAGAAACTAATTATAATAGTGCAGCTAGAATTTTCAAGTTTCTTATTTCTTCAAGTGAGGGTGAAATAGCTGAGCTTGCAATACTGCAGCTTGCAACAATACTAGAAATAAAATCAATAAAACAAAAAATATATCTTCCTATTTCAGATCGAATCATTAATAATTCATTTTTAGAATTACCTTTATTCGGTAGCAACAATATTGATTACAAAGCTGAGGAGCTCTCTGAAGCAATCATGATGTATGACTCATTAATAACAAAATATAATAACTCAAAAGCAAAATATAAAGTAGCTGAATTTAAAGCCATGACAAGCACAGATTATAAAAAAACACTCAGTGACTTTACTAATCTTGAAGAATCTGCAGCTGATAGGGAGATTAAGTTTAAAAGTGCAATAAAGATTATAGAAATTTATATCGAGAATGGATTAGTAAATGATGGTCTCATAGATATAATTGAAAAATATAAAAAAAGATATACAAAAAAATCTCAGAATGATCAGTTAAATCTTAAAAGATTTCAAACTTTATTTTTTTTAAAAAAATATGATCAATTACAAAAAGAACTGAGTGAGCAATTAAAGAGTATTGATAAAGATAACTCTTATTATAATGAGTATCTTGATGGAGTCACGACAATGATGTTGTTTAATAATAACAATGATGACTTATCAATTTTTTGTGATGGCTTATTAGAAATAAAAAAACAAAACTATATGGATGCTATAGATAAATTCAACTTATTATCCGAATCAAACTTTGATATAGTTACTAATATCTGTTCATATTACCTTGGGTACATATATATTAATCTACAAGATTATGGAAAAGCTCAAGAGTCTTTATCTCTCAATGCAAACCATGATATTTTTTCTGAATTATCTTTGCTTCTATCAGCTGAAATAGATGATTATGTTATTAAAGATATAAATTCAGCTGTTGACAGATATATGGATTTTATAGGGAACTATGATTATAGTATTTTTTATGAAGAAATTAGAATAAGGTTAGAGGAGATAATAGGATGAGTTTAATGAGATATTTACTATTAATATTTTTAATTAGTATTCCTTTTGCTCAAAAAATTCTAATACCAATGGATCATATGCAATCCAATCATTTAAAAGCATATGGTATTGCTTTTCTACATTTAGAAAATTCAAATAATGTTGAGTGGCTACTGAACTATCGGGGAGGCTCCTTCTTGTTTGATGACTCCAACCAAATACAGAATACTTGTAAAGTAAGGGGTGTAAATTATGAAATGATAGATAGCTGGGCATTGTCAGATATATTTTCAGCAATTGAATCAAATAATATGGAGATAGTACTACTTGAGAAAGTTCCTAAAATAGCTGTCTACTCACCTCCAGGTAAGCAGCATTGGGATGATGCCGTTACCTTAGCATTAACTTTTGCGGATATTCCATATGATGTAATATTTGATGATGAAGTAATCAATAATAAAATAAGTGATTATGATTGGCTGCACCTTCACCACGAAGACTTTACTGGTCAGTATGGAAAATTTTATAGAAGCTATAAAAACAAGCCATGGTATAAAAAGATGGAGGCTGATTTTAATATGACTGCTAAGAAGCATGGATTTAGCTCAGTCCATAATCTTAAAAAGTTTATCGCATTAAAAATTAAGCAGTATATATCTGATGGAGGCTTTTTATTTGCTATGTGCTCGGGAACAGATTCATTTGATATTGCTCTTGCATCACATAATGTCGATATCGCTGATATGGTTTTTGATGGTACACCAGTAGACCCTAGCTACAAAAGTAAAATGAACTTTTCAAATGGGATTGCATTTGAGAATTATTCAATTATTACAAATCCTATGATTTATGAATTCTCAGATATTGACTATCCTTCAAATAAGAGTCCTCATCTTAAGACTGCTGAACAAGATTATTTTACATTATTTGAGTTTTCTGCAAAGTGGGACCCAGTTCCATCTATGCTGACTCAAAATCATGTTGGAGTAATTAATGGTTTTAGGGGACAAACAACAGGCTTTAATCGAAATGTATTAAAAAAGCATGTAGTAATCCTAGGTGAGGTTGATAATACACCAGAGGTAAAGTATATCCATGGTAATGTAGGTAAAGGTACTTTCACATTTTTAGGGGGACATGATCCTGAGGATTATACTCATAAAGTGGGAGACCCAGTTACAGACCTATCTCTTCACCCTAGCTCACCAGGATATAGATTAATTTTAAATAATGTCCTTTTTCCCGCAGCGCGGAAGAAAGATAAAAAGACTTAAATTTTAATAAGGAATAAATATGAGAATTGATGATATAAAAGAAATTTTACATGATATAAAAAATCTAAATTTTATTCTTCCAAATGGGATATCCGTTCCACCTCATTTTCACATAACTGAAATAGGTATTATAAGTAAACACTTTATTGATTGTGGGGGAACAGAAAGAATAGAAAAGGTGGCAAACTTTCAACTATGGACCGCAGATGATTTTGATCATAGGATTGCCCCTAAAAAACTATTAGATATTATAAAATTATCTGAAGAAATCATAAAATTGAATAATCTTGAAATTGAGGTAGAGTACCAGACAGATACAATTGGGAAATTTGGTCTTAAATTCGATGGAGATAATTTCTTATTAACTAATACGAAGACAGACTGCCTAGATAAAGATAAATGTGGGATTCCTGATAAAGAAGATAATAACGAAAAATCTACATGTAATACTCAATCAGGGTGTTGTTAAATAATTATTAAACATAAGGAGTTACAGTAATGGGAATTTTTTGGAAGCTTATGATAGTATTAGGAGTATTTATAATTGCAGTTCCAGTAACATCATTATTGGCTGAGTCCATATTAGGATTTATTTTGGCAGTACTTATTATATTAGCATTCCCTATATATATAAAATTTTATCATGCTAATTTTTTTGGTCTAGAAAATCTTGACCCATATATCCCTTTAGTAGTGTTTCTATTTTTTTCTTTACAAATTATGCTATCAGGACAATATGAGCATGAAACTAAAGATAGGAAAAAAGATAGACGATATAAAAATAATGAATGGGTTGAAGATCACGATGAAGAAACAAGAGAAATGCAACTGGGAATTTTCTTTTCATCCTTAGTTGCATTATTGATATTTGGTTTATTGGATTATTATATTTTTTAAAATTTTAAATTAATAATTATTAAAAAATAATTTGAAATTATTTACATGTATTTCTCTAGTAAAATTTGATGAGTAATAATTAAATGCTTTATCAGAAAATTCAGACCTGAGTTCATTACTATCATATAAGTCTTTAATACAATCAATCATTTGCTCACAATCTTCATTCGAAAAAACTTTCCCAGTTTCATTATGTATTATCTGCTCAGTATTACCATCAACGTCACTTATAACAACTGGCGTCCCTACTGCTATTGATTCTAATGTCACTCTCGGAAATGCTTCGGATCTTGATGGTAGAATCATTGCATCTGATGCTCGCATATATTCCAATGCATTATCTTTAGAGCCGTGAAAAGTAAAATACTTCATATGAGTTTTAGGTATTTTTGATATCATTTCTTCCGACTCAGGTTTTTTCTCTTTTCCAATAATATGAAAATGTATATTAGGCATTTTATTAATTATTTTTGTTATGGAATCAAATATTAAGTCCTGGCCCTTACGTTTTTGAATACTAGCAACACATGTAATATTGAATTTTTCATTATTGAAATTTAGACGATTTTTCATTACTTTTTTTTCTATTTTCTTTACTTCTTTAGCTCTACTCTCGTTAATACAATTTGGTATAAATTTAATTTGACTGCTATCTAATTTCAACAAATCCTTCCACTGACACATGACATTATATGAAACAAATATATAATTTTGATAGTATCTCATTTTTTTTATCATCAATTCTAGCGAATTATCTTCTATTTTAAAATTAGATAACTTGGGTGACTCTCTTATTATTATAAGGTTGTTGTCACAGAAATCCTTATCTAACAATTTTCTCCATCTATGACCACTAATTCCATTTACTATACATAAATCAGGCCTAATATTTTGTATTTCTGATAATCTTTTTTTATTATGTAGAATAATATCAAAAATATTTTTTCTTGGCAGCTGATATAAATTAAACTTTCCTTTTATCTTATAACCATCATGAGAATCAATATTGGGGAAACTCTTATTATATAAAATATTTAAATCAATACCACACTCAAGAAGTGATACAATAACATCGAAAACTGATTGTGCACAACCATCTAGAGCACCATAATTTTTAGAAAATAAGCATACTTTCATTATATATACCTTGATAGTAAACTATGGAAGTAGTGAACTCCCCTTTCATGCTTAGGTGAGTATCTCCCACTATCATAAAATCTAGACTTCATTCCTTTACATACACTCTCTACAACTGCCTGATCCTCATACTCAACTTTGATTAAATCTAAAATTGATTCTTTTAAATCATCATTCTCATCGATTGGGAATGTTAAAAAATGGACCCGTGTTTTATCAGTAGAAATAGGCTCGACAACATTAATTGAAAGGCCCCAACTATAAAAGTTTAACATTAAATTGGGAAAGATCCAGTAGTAGTGTGCATATAAATCATCATCTGCATCTTTCTTACTTGCATATTGAAGGACTGCATTTTCAAGTAACTCTGTTGTATATGACTGATTATTAATTTCGTTAGATAGCCCTTTATGTACAAATGGAACATGGAATCCCTCTAAATAATTTTCACAGTACATAGCCCAATGAGTATTTATGACAAAAGAATTTGAAAGTTCTTCTGAAAAATTCAATCTATTAAATGGGAATTTATCTAGCCTACTATCTATATCTTCAAGAGCAAATAAATTATTTGAGTCTTTGCTGAGAGAAAAAAACAGGAAATTCTTCCACTTTCTTAATGGAATCTGAATAAGGTTATCTTTGGGAGTCGGAAAATTTAGGGAATTTTCAAAACCCACAGCATTCTTTAGTTTTCCATCTAAACTAAAGGACCTTCCATGGTATCTACAGTTTAAATTGTTTCCTTTCTTATGCTTCTGACATACTATATGCCCCCTATGCGTACAGACATTTGAGATACAG
>MDSW01056395.1_pt1 | contig 10708 bp, 13 predicted proteins | sample 811171 | NCBI WGS metagenome assembly MDSW01 (sample SAMN05326641, study PRJNA326480) | marine metagenome | isolation source: seawater | place: Atlantic Ocean: North West | collected 2012 | reverse complement strand
TTTATGTTTGGGGTGCATAAATTAAAAAATTTCCATTAAAATTTTTCTTTTTTAGCTTTCTTTGTATTGCACTAACCTTATATTTAGGTTTTTGGCAATTGGATAGATTGAAGTGGAAGAAAGAACTTATTAATAAATTTAATGATTTACAGAATCAAAATCCGCTTTCATTATCAATGGGAAAAATGAAATATCCAAATATAGAAGAATTTACTAAAATAATTTCTAGAGGAACTATTGATAGATCAAAAAAAATATTTTTTCCTGCAAAAACAAATAATGGAAAAAATGGTGTTAGGATTGGAAGTCTTTTTACTGATAACCATGGAAATAAATATTTAATTGATGAAGGTTGGTTTAGTAAAAGTTATTATGATTATTACAAAAAAAGTCAGAAAGTTTTTAATGCAGAAATACTTGGATATATTAGGTACCCAACTGAAAAAAAAATATTTACACCAGAAAATTCAATAAAAAAAAATGAATGGTACTATTATGATTTAAAAAAAATTCAAAATTATTTTAACATTGAGATTAATCAAAAATTTTTTATAAAAAATATGTCATATTATTCAGAGGATTTTTTAATTCCATCTTCAATAAAACATAATTTCTCAAATAATCATTTACAATATGCTATTACATGGTTTTTAATGAGCATCTCAATTATAATTATTTTTTTAATATATTTAATTAGAGAAAATAAGAGGCAATAAGTGAAATATTTAAGTACAAGAAATAACAAACTAAACAAATCATTTAATGATATCCTGTTTGAGGGATTATCTAAAGATGGTGGTTTGTATCTTCCTCATCAATGGCCAAAAATAGATATAAACAAGTTATTTGATAAGTCATATCCAGAAGTTGCAGCTAAAATAATACATAAATTTGTAGAAGAAAATATTAGTGAAGATGAATTACTAAATATATCAGAAAAAACATATCAGAACTTTAATAATGATAAAATTGCACCTATCAATCAATTAGAAAAAAATAAATATTTACTAGAATTATTTTATGGACCAACATATGCATTTAAAGATTATGCTTTACAATTTTTGGGAAATTTATTTTCTTCAATACTTAAAAAATCACCAAGAAAATTAACAGTATTAGGGGCAACTTCTGGTGATACTGGTTCAGCTGCAATTCATGCATTTAAATCCAAAAAAGATATTAATGTTTTTATATTGCATCCACATAATAAAGTATCTCTTTTACAGCAAAAGCAAATGACAACAGTTGAGTCAAAAAATATATTTAATATCGCAATAAATGGAAATTTTGATGATTGTCAAAAAATAGTTAAACAATTATTTATAGATAGTGAAATTCAGAATAAAACTTCTTTAACTGCAATTAATTCTATTAACTGGGCCAGAATAATGTCACAAGTAGTTTACTATTTTTGGGCACATATATTAATTAATAAAAAGAATATCAATTTTATAGTACCGTCAGGAAATTTTGGTAATATTTTTTCAGCAAACGTAGCAAAAAAAATGGGATTACCAATTGGTAGATTGCATATTTCAACAAATAAAAATGATATTTTAAAATCAATTATCGAAAATGGTAAGATGAAAAAAAATATTGTAAACCAAACTATTAGCCCAAGTATGGATATTCAAGTTTCAAGTAATTTTGAAAGGCAAATTTTTGAAAGTGTTGGTAGAGAAAGTAAAAAAGTTAATGAAATATTCTCATTATTTAAAACAAATAATGAATATACTTTTGAAAAAGAAGTAATTAATAGCTTTAAAAAAATTTATGATGCGTCTAGTTGTAATGATGAGGAAACAATTGAAACTATTAAAAATGTTTATCAAAAATATAATTATATAGCTGATCCACATACAGCTACAGGATTAAAGGCTTTACTAGACAAGAATGATAATGAAACATGGGTTTCTTTGGCATGTGCACATCCATCTAAATTTAGTGAGTCTGTTAATAAAGCTATAAATACTAAGGTAAATATACCGAATGATTTACTCAAACTCTTTGATAAAAAAGAAAAGATGACTATATTACCAAATAACGCTGATGAGGTTAAAAATTACATAATAAAAAATATTTAGATTATGCAAAAAATTACAAAATTAGAAAATGGATTGAGAGTGGTTACTCAAAACATGCCTGGTTTAGAAACAGTTTCCATGGGTATTTGGAATTTTGTTGGTGGAAGAGATGAAACTAAAGATATGAATGGTGTTGCTCATTTACTAGAGCATATGGCTTTTAAAGGTACAAAAACAAAAAATGCATTACAAATTGCTGAAACAATTGAAAATGTTGGAGGTGACATCAATGCATATACCTCTAAAGAAATTACTGCCTATTATGTTAAGCTTCTAGCTGATCACCTTAATTTTGGAATAGATATTTTAACCGATATTTTACAAAATTCTACATTTGCTGAAGATGAACTAAACAGGGAAAGAGGTGTAATAATTCAAGAAATAGGAATGTATCTTGATACACCTGATGATATGATTTTTGATTATTGGCAAGAAAAAGCATATCCTGACCAACCAATGGGTAGATCTATACTAGGTAAAACAGAAATTATTAAAAATATTTCAAGAGATGAAGTCAAAGGATTTATGACACGCCATTATAATCCAAAAAAAATGATTATAAGTGCAGCAGGTAAAATTAATCATGAAGAGTTCGTTGAGTTAATAAAAAAAGCATGTACCAATCTTCCTAATGGTAAAGAAAATAATAGAGAAAAAGCTATGTATAAATCTGGTGAATATAGAGAGGATAAAAAATTAGAACAAATACACTTAATGATGGGTTTTGAAGGTTTAGACTATCATGATGAAGATTTTTATTCTTTACTTGTTTATTCATCTTTATTAGGCGGAGGAATGTCTTCACGTCTGTTTCAAGAAATAAGAGAAAAAAGAGGTCTTGTTTATGGAATTTCATCTTTCAGTTCATCTTATACAGATACTGGTATTTTTGGTGTTTATTGTGGAACAGGTGAAAATCAAATTAAAGAATTAATACCTGTTCTTTGTGATGAATTAAATAATAGTCCAAAATCTATTTCACAAAATGAAATTAATAGAGGTAAAGCTCAACTAAAGTCTAGTTTAATGATGGGCAGAGAAAGTGCATTTCGTAGATGTGAAAGTGCAGCAAGACAATTACTTGTTTTCGATAGAGTTATAGAACCAAGTGAAACTCTAAAAAAGATCGATAAAGTTTCAAAAGAATCTGTTGAAAATATTGCTAATAAAATTGTCCAAGGTCCAATCACTATTTCAAGTATAGGACCTTTAACTAACTTAGAAAAAATAGAACAAATTCAATCACGTATTAGCTAAAATTATTTTATATTAATTTTTTCTTTTATTGAATGGGATAAAAAACCATCTCCTGATAGTAATCTCATTTCAATATCTATAGATTGACCTACTTTGATTTCACCTTTAGAGAATTTCAATCTTATATAATTTTCTAATTCACGTTGTGAGGTTATACCAACTTTTTTAAGAAATTTTCTAATTTCAATATTTAAAAAATCTTCATCCATATCTCTTAGATAATTTAATACATAATTTTTTTCAATGATAAATTAAAATAAATAATTTAGTTTGTAAAAAAACTATGTTTTAGTATAAACTTGTATGAATATTATTAGTTTTAAAACTAAATTAGGGTGGATAACTGCAGCAGAAGAAAATGATCAAATTACTTCTATTAAATTTGGAAAGAAAAAAAACTTCGGTAAACATAAAACACTAAATAAATTAAAAAATCAAATTCAGCAGTTTTCGGCTGGTAAAAGAAAGAAGTTTTCCATTAAACTTAAAATTAAAGGAACAAAATTACAAAAAAAAATTTGGCAACAGTTATTGAAAATTCAATATGGATCAACTACGACATATGGAGAAATTGCAAAAAAATTACATACTTCACCAAGATATATAGGCAATGTTTGTGGTCAAAATAATCATTTAATTTTGATACCATGTCATAGAGTTGTGCGTTCCGACGGTACTTTGGGAGGCTTTTCTGGATTCGGGGGAATAAATTTAAAAAGAAAAATTCTAAAAATTGAGAGTAAATGAATAAAAAAATTATCATTTTACAACATATTGATATTGAGACACCTGGATATATTTTAGATTTAATGAAATCTGACAAATTTGATTTAACAACTATAGAGTTAGACCAAGGAGAAAAGATTCCAGAAAATTTAAATCAATTTGATGGAATGTTTTGTATGGGAGGGCCAATGGATACTTGGATGGAAAAAGAATATCCTTGGTTAATTGATGAAAAAAAGAAAATAAAAGAATTTGTTTTAGAATTAGAAAAGCCATATTTGGGTTTTTGTTTAGGATGTCAATTACTTGGAGAAATTATTGGTGGCAAAGTAGTAAAATCTTCACCACCTGAAATTGGCATACTTGATATTAATATGGAAGATAATTATAAAAATGATAATCTTTTTAGAGATTTTGACCCCACTATTAAAGTATTACAGTGGCATAGCTATGAAGTTCAAAATCTTGATAATATTGATAATATCACTCTATTAGCATCTTCTAAAACAACTAAATATCAAATCTTTAAATATAAAAATCATGCATATGGTATTCAATTTCATATTGAAATAAAAAGTAATACTGTTAGCCAATGGGCATGTGTTCCAGAATATGAGTCTGCTCTCGAAGAAACTTTAGGAAAGGGGGCTTTAAAAAAATTCAATAGTAATGCAAAAAAAAATATGCAAACTATGAATTATAACGCTGAATTATTATATAAAAATTTTAAAAATTCTTTATAATTTAAATTTTCCAACGCATTGCTGCTGTGTGAACAGGAGAGTCCCAATGATTCACAATATTTTCATCTAATTTTGTAATAGTAAAAGATCCACCAGCCATATCAAGAGATGTAGTAAAATTACCAACTAAAGACCTTGAGACTTTAATATTCTTTTCAGTTAATATTTTTTGGCCACATTCAAATAATAAATATAATTCCATTAAAGGTGTACCTCCAAATCCATTGACATGAAGTAAAACCTCTTGATTTTTTTCTGGTTTAAGATCTTCCAAAATTGAATTAATTATTTCATCAGAAAGTTCGTTTGCTGTTTTAATTTTCTCTCTCTTTCTGCCAGGTTCACCATGAATGCCTACACCAAATTCCATTTCATCGGCAGAAATATCAAATGTAGGTTTTCCTGCTGCAGGTACTGTACAACTAGTAAATGCTACACCCATTGATCCAGTCATTTTATTAACGTGATCGCCAAAAATTTTACATTCTTCTAACGATGCTCCAGTTTCAGCTAGACTCCCAACTGCTTTTTCTACAATCATTGTTCCTGCTACACCTCTTCTCCCAGTTGTAAAAGTTGAGTCTTCAACTGCAACATCATCATTAACAACTATTGTAGAATGCTCATGTTCAATTATGTCAGCACCCATTTCAAAATTCATAATATCTCCAGAGTAGTTTTTAACTATGAATAATATTCCTTTTCCATTATGAACTTGATTGGCAGCTGCTTCCATTTGATCTGGAGTAGGAGCGCTAAAAACCTGCCCTGGGCATGCTGCATCTAACATTCCTAATCCAACGAATCCACCATGAAGAGGTTCATGACCTGAGCCACCACCTGAAATTAAAGAAACTTTTTGATTATTAGGCATATTCTTTCTATAAATAAAGTCTGGAGACAAATTAACTTTTAGAATATCCGAGTGAGCTTTACCAAAACCTAAAAGACTCTCAGTTAAAATATTTTCAACATTATTAACAAATTTTTTCATACAGTTTCCTTTATTTAATATAATTATTACAAATAGCTTCAATTGCTAATTGTGATGATCTAGCTCCAGGATCTATGTGTCCTTTTGCTCTTTCTCCTAAAAAAGATGCTCTTCCTTTAGTAGCTACTAAATCTTTTGTAGACAGCATACCAGTTTCAGCTACCTTTTTAATTTCTTGTGCAATTAAATTCATGTTCTGTTCATTTTTAATTTCTTTGAGTTTATTTGCAACAGGTATTAGAACATCAAGCATTGTTTTCTCTCCAATATCAGATTTCCCTCTTTGTTTCATTGCTTCAACACCTGCAAAAAACATGTTTGCAATATTCTCTAAATTTTTTGAGTTATTATTATAATTTTTAGACATTCCTATTAATAAGGTTGCAATTAATGCTCCTGAAGAACCACCAACAGTTGTCATTATTTTCATACCTAGTTTTTTAAAAATAGTATCAGGAGTTTCTAAAATTAATTCTTTTTTTAAAAAATTTATTTCTTTTAATCCCCTTAAGATATTAAAAATATGATCTCCATCACCAATCTCTTGATCTAACTTTTCTATTTCGTCTTTGTGATTTATAATTTTTTCTTCAATACTTTGAATACAATTAAAAATATTACTACCATTCATTATAAACTCATACCTCCATCAATATTATACACAGAACCCGTTACAAAAGAAGATCTGTTGCTTAGTAAAAATACCACTAAATCAGAAATTTCTTCTGGTTTTGCAACTCTTCCAATAATTTGTCTTGAATTAAAATCCTTTTTACTTTGAATTGGATTTTTTGAACTTATGACTCTTTTTCTCCAACTAGGTGTATCCACTGTTCCTGGGCATATAGCATTACACCTTATTCCTTTATTTGCATAGTCTACTGCAATAGATTTAGTTAAGCCAATGATACCAGCTTTTGAGGATGAGTATGCGAATCTTCTTTTTACACCTTTAATGGACGATGCTACTGAGGATATATTAACAATAGAACCTTTTTTTTGTGCTACAAATTTTTTTATAATAAATTTAGTTATCAAAAAAATAGAAGTTAAATTAACATCAATCGTATTTCTCCATTCACTTTCAGTACATTCCATTATATCTCCTTGTGGAACTACTCCAGCGCAGTTAACTAAGCCATCTATTTTTTTTATATCTTTCAGATTTTTTTTAATTTCAGAAGAATCTGTGCAGTCTAAGTGCTTTAAAATTAATTTTTTATTAAGTTTTTTCTTTAATTTATTAAGAGAAGATTTATCTTTATCGATGCCAATTACTATTGCATCTTGCTCAGCCAGTAATAAAGTTACTGCCCTTCCAATGCCGTTACCTGCTCCAGTAACAGCAATGCATTTATTTTTTAGGTCAAAATCCATTCATATTTGGATTGTTGAAACTTGTATTTATTTTTAACGAGTACTTTGCAAGTAAATACCATATAAATGACCTGAGCCAATTGCAACAATGGCAACTATTATTAAAATTATAAATATAATTAAGGCTATTTTAATTAATTGAGATGTTCTTACACCTTCAACGCAGAGAGGAACTAGGTTAAACATTAATCCTGCCACAACAACTGCAGCACAAGCTATTCCATAAAGGTAAATTGTAAAAGGTTGGAATAAACAAAATAAGGCAATAACGCTAAAAATCACAATACCTCTTTCAACATTTTTTGCCTGTTTTTTTGTAAGTCCATTATTATTTTTATCCATTACTAATTACCTTTCCATCATTGCCAAATAAGTGAACTTGCCCTTTTTTGGGTCTTAAGTGAATAGTATCTCCCAATTTTATTTTGTGAGATCTGCTTTGAACTGTTCTAAAAGTAGTATCTTTAATTTTTACGTGCAGTAAAACTTCAGCTCCCATGTTTTCAATTAAATCAACTTCACCAGTAAGTGATTCTGCTGAGCTTGAATCAATTATGTCAAAACTTCTTGGTCTTATTCCTAAAAAATAGTTATCGTTTATGTTTCCATCAATTTTATTATTAAAATCATATTTAAGTTTTTGATTAAATACATTTATTTCAATAGCATCTGAACCATTACTAGAAATGTTGCAATTAGAAATATTCATTTGAGGGGTTCCAATAAACCCTGCCACAAAAGTATTTTCTGGTTTCGCAAAAATATCGTGTGGTGATGAAATTTGTTCAATTAGTCCATCTCGCATAACTGCAATTTTAGTAGCCATTGTTAGTGCTTCCAATTGATCATGAGTAACAATTACAGTAGCTTTATTTAAATCAGATAAAACTTCTTTAATTTGACCTCTCATTTGTTCTCTTAGTTGAACATCTAGCCTGCTTAATGGTTCATCAAATAAAAAACATTGAGGATCTCTAATTATTGCCCTTCCTACAGCTACTCTTTGTTTTTCACCTTCAGCTAACTGATGAGGTTTTCTATTAATAATTTCTTTAAGTTGTAAAATATCTGCAACTTCAAATATTTTATTTTTGATTTCTTTTTCTGATAATTTTTCAGCATATAGAGGGTTTGCTAAATTTTCACCAACTGTTAAACTTGGATATAGTGCATAGAACTGGAATGCCATGGCTAAATTTCTATCTCTAGTTTCTAGCTCATTGACATTTTTATTATTTATTAAAATATTGCCAGAGGTTGCAATTTCTAATCCTGCCACCATTCTTAATGTAGTAGTTTTTCCACATCCAGAAGGACCTAACAAACACAATACCTCATCTTGGTTCACTTTTAGTGAGACATTATTAACCGCAGTAAGGTCACCAAAAGATTTTGTTAAATTTTGTAATTCAATAGTAGACATTATTTCTTAATTGTCCCAAATGTTACACCCCTCAGGAGTTGATTTTGAAGAAGATAAGTCACTAATAAAATTGGTATTAGGAACAAACAAATCATAGCAGCGAGAAGTCCATAATCAACATTGATCTCTCCCCCTATTGTTCTAGCCATAGCTGGAGGCATAGTTCTTGTAATTTTGTTAGTTAATAACAATGCAAATAAAAATTCATTCCATGTAAGTATTAAGGCAAAAACAGAAGTGGCTGCTAATCCAGCTTTAACTTGAGGTATGCAGATTCCAAAAAAAACTGATCTTTCAGTTGCTCCATCCATTCTTGATGCATCCTCAATTTCTGTATTTAATTCATCAAAGAAGCTTTTCATCATCCAAATTGAAAATGGTAAATTAAAACAAGTGTAGATTAAAATAATACCAGTATATGTTCCAGCTAATCCAGTTACCCTAAATATTAAAAAAATTGGTACTATAACAATAATTGGCGGCAGCATTCTTGTTGTTAAAATAATAAATAAATATGTATCGTTACCTCTTAATGGATGTCTTGAGAAGCCATAGGCTGCAAGAGTTCCAATAATTAAAGCAAGTAAAACACTCATACCTGAAATGTATATGCTATTGAAAAAATACATATGAAAACCAGTTGCCACATATTCTGTGCTGTTTGCCATACTTCTATAAAAAATATGATAAAAATTTTCAAAAGTAGGAGTAAAAAACCATTTTGGTGGTGTTGCTAATGTATCACTTCTGGTTCTAAATGCAGTTAATATAATGAAAAGAACAGGAAAGAAGTATATGAAACCAACAATACCAGCAACTGCAGTCCCACCCCAACCAGCTTCGCCTATTGCTCTTTTTTTCACATTTCCTCGCTTTCTCTTTGCTTAATTACATACAAATATAAACTTGTAAGAACTATTACAGCAAATAATAGTATATAGCCCATTGCTGCAGAACTACTTGTTCTAAAGAATTGAAAAGCTGTACGATAAACGAGAACACCTATTGTTTCTGTGGCAGTACCTGGGCCACCATTTGTAAGAATGAAAACTAAATCAAAAATTTTAAAAGTTTCGATTGTTCTAAATAAGACAGCTAACAATAGTAAACTTCTTACATAAGGAAAGGTAATTGTAGTGAATGTTCTCCACCAACTCATTCTATCAATTTCAGCAGCTTCGTATAAATGCTTAGGAACGCTAACTAATCCTGCTAAAACAAGTAACATAACAAATGGCGTCCATTGCCATGCATCAGCAACGACAACTCCTATCAATGCACCAGCAGGTGTAGCAAGTAAAACATACATTTCACCTGTAAAACTTTGTACAAACTGACTTAAAAGACCAAATTCAGGCTCATAAAAAAGTTTAAAATAAATAGCTACTGCTACATTACTTAACATCATTGGTGTTAAAACAAACATTAGTAATATTCGTCTTAAAGGAAATTTTTTAGCAAAAAGTAAAGCTAACAAAAAACCAAGAACCATTTGAACTCCAACACTTCCTGCAACAATAATTGCAGTTGTTTGTAGAGCTTCCCAAATTCCTTCTTTTTGAACTACTTTTTCATAGTTATAAAACCAACTAAATTTAGGTGGCTTTAGTGTGTTAGCTCTATATTTAAAAAAGCTCAGACCAAATGACCACATCAATGGAACAATATTTATGAGTAATAATACAATAATTGCAGGCGCAATTAGCATAGGCCCTCTTCTTTTTGGATCCATAACCCACGCTAAAAAACCAGAATTATTACTCATAAATATTAGATCTTTATAGATTAAAAATTAAAAAAGCCCAATGTAACATTGGGCTTTTTATAAAATAAATTTACTCTATTCTTCCAACTTCTTCCAACAGTTCTTGTTGGAATTCAGCTATATTATCAAGAGTCGTTTTAGCATCTTGTTGACCAGTAATTGCTTTGTCAAACTCTTCTTGTTGTTGAGTTAATAGTTCAAAGAACTCTGGAATATGCCAAACATCTTTCTGCCAGTCCATACTTGCAACATATGCAGCATTCCATGGAGCTAATGCATTATAACCATCAGAGTAGATTATGCTCTTCATACAACTTTGACCACCAGCTTTAACAGCAG
>MDSW01063705.1_pt1 | contig 10709 bp, 8 predicted proteins | sample 811171 | NCBI WGS metagenome assembly MDSW01 (sample SAMN05326641, study PRJNA326480) | marine metagenome | isolation source: seawater | place: Atlantic Ocean: North West | collected 2012 | reverse complement strand
TGAAAACTCTATAATAAAGTACATTGCCGCCTCTTTACATGAATCCATACCAATCAACTTCTATTCGACTCTACTGGCAAGGAGCAACGTCGTTACTGTGAATTCAAACACCGATTGGCAACTCGAAATAGACAAATTAACCGATTATACTGTTCAGTCTATAAAAAACCATGAATGACGATCATCCAATTAAAATAATCGACTCATTTGAAGGCAGATCAGTCGATTCTTATTACTGGGATGGAGATACTATTACATGCAAAATTGCTGAGGAGCCTTTAGTCAAAATAGACAACGAAACTCACAACTACAACCTACATTTCGTGATAGGTTTCACAAATAATGGCATAGATAAGCATAGCATTGAAATCATAATTGACTCACATCCAGAATTTAAACATCTTGTTCCCAACCAAATATATTCTTCAACGTCATTAAATAATACTTTTAGCCCTGAAGATACCTCAATTGACCGACACGAATTGGGATATAAATTCAAAATCACGGTGCCTAGTAAAAGTACCATTTATATATCCAATACTATGTGGAACCCATTAACTCGCATAAACACTTATTTCAATAATCTGGTAAATAATTCAAACATAGAAAGTCTTAATTATGGAACTAGTGTGAGAAACAATCCTCTGATGGCTTATAAATTATTTCAAATAAGAGATACTAATAAGCCATTAATCCTGATAACTTCAGGGTTTCATCCAGCTGAAGGTGACTCTATTGCTACAGAATCAATTGCAGAATCGTTAGCCAGCAATTCACTATTCTGTGCTGATCAATATGACTTTTTAATAATACCTGTAGTTAATCCTGATGGTTTCCAAGCTGGTCTTAATGGATGCAACGCGAATGGGATTAACTTTTTTTGGGATTTCCAAAATCATAATTTAGAAGGCTGTCCTGAAGCTTACTACCTTTGGAAATTATTAAAACAATTCCCCCCAAACATCTATATCGACTTTCATTCTTATAGTATTCAAGGCGTTAACAAAATCTTTGGACCATACGTTAAACCCACCATATTATATACCGGACTGCAAACAAAAAAATCTGCTAGCAAGTTAGCATCTAGCCTACAAACAATCCCTGGAAGTAAATCTCAGTCAATGTTTGCTCCCTCTACTCTCTCGTACAAAATAACTAAAGAATTCAACACAATCACATTCGCAAAATACCATTTACATCAAGATATGGGCCAACACGGAATGAGAAACATGGCTGTCCTAGTATTACAAAAAATTTTAGAATCTATAAAACCAGTGGAATTACAAAATCAAATCCTCTATCCATATGGACTTTTAAAAAAGACCATAATTGCTAAAAGTATGCAAGCCTGCTTTGTAAAACGGTACTATGGACTTACAGCTATTAAAAAGCTAATAAGCGGTAAAACCGAATGAATTTAACTTTCTGGTCAGATTCTGTTGTGCCTTCAATCACTGCCAACTCGATCCAAGTTATGAAAATGTGCGATGCATTTACTAGGCTAGGTCATAGCACCACCCTTCATGCAAAAACATCGACCTGTGCGACGGCGTCGCCTCTTTCTGATCTTAGTGAGCTCTACGGGATCACGACGGACTTTAGAGTAATTAATCACTCTAGCCATAATTCTATTAGACACCTAGATTATGATCTTAAAGTTTTAGCAAGTGTGCTGAGATCCGAAGCAGATCTAATATATACCAGAAGCCTACGCGGAGCTCTATTTGCGAATTTGTTTGCCAAGAAAAACATTTTAGAACTACATTTCTTACCCAGCACTCCCGCAAGTACTTGGATATTAAAGAAACTATCTAATAGCAATAATTTACAAAAAATCATTGTTATTTCTAACCGGCTAAAAGAATTATTATTAGATAAACATCCATATTTATCAACAGCTTATATCGAAGTATGCCATGATGCTGTGGACATCGACAGATTCTCTGACTCTAATCGTTACACCGTCCAAGGGAAAGGAGATTTAAATTTAAATTCGTTAAGAAAAACCATAATGTATGTTGGACATTTATATCAGGGTAGGGGTATTAATCTGATTGAACAACTAGCAGAAAAACTACCTGAAATAGATTTCATAGTAATCGGAGGAACCGAAAAAGACGTGTTGTATAGGCAAGCCAGATTGACCAAAATAGGAATATCTAATCTGATTTATTATGGGTTTATTCCTAATTCTAAACTGCATAATTATTACCAAATGGCTGATATTTTGATCATGCCGTATCAAAAACAAGTCTCTGTATCTAGCGGAGGCAACACTGCCGATTGGATGAGCCCTATGAAAACCTTTGAGTACATGGCATCCGGTAAACCTTTAATTTCCAGTGACCTCCCAGCACTTAGGGAAGTATTAAACGAAGATATTGCAGTGCTAGTAGAACCTGATAACGTAGAACAATGGAAATCTAGTATTGAAAACACACTGACAAACCCTGTCTTCGCTAATAAAATAGCTAGAAATGCTCGGCAAATCGCAGAAGAAAACACTTGGGAATCTCGAGCACGTAAAATTCTAGGTTGTTTGTAAACATGTCAAACGCACTAAAAACAATAATATTAGCCGGTGGCTTAGGAACACGATTGTCAGAAGAAACTGACTTAAGACCTAAACCGATGGTAGAAATTGGGGACCACCCTATTTTATGGCACATCATGAACATATACAGTCATTACGGACATAAAGACTTCTACCTAGCTCTCGGATACAAAGGTGAACAAATTAAACAATATTTCATCAACTATAATTCTTTAGAAAATAACGTAGCAGTAAACCTGAAAACAGGTCGCACGGATTATATGAGTGAAACCGACAACGATTGGACTGTTAATTTAATTGAAACCGGTAAAAACACAGAAACGGGCGGAAGGCTGCTTAGGCTGAAAGACTATATAGGCGATAACACATTTCTGCTAACATACGGAGATGGAGTTGCAAATATTGACATCGACAAACTTGTTAAGTTCCATAAATCACATGGCAAGATCGGAACCATTACTGCAGTACGGCCACCTTCTAGGTTCGGAAGATTAGAATTCGACGGCGACACGGTCACATCATTTTCAGAAAAACCCCAAATCGGAGAAGGATGGATAAATGGTGGTTTTTTTGTATTAGAACCCGGGATATTCGATTACATCACAGATGACTCTACTATATTCGAACGAGCCCCTCTAGAAAACCTCGCCGCGGAACAACAGTTGAAAGCCTATAAGCATGAGGGTTTTTGGCAACCTATGGACACATTGCGTGAATTAAGACTACTCCGCACAATGTGGGATTCGAATACTGCGCCATGGAAAATTTGGTGAACCACAAATACAACTCACTCTCAGGATTGAATGTTTTAGTAACTGGGGGTACTGGAGTTATTGGCTGCTGGCTAATTAAAAAACTCGTTGAACTTCAACTCAATACAACAATATTATTATGGGGCGATAATCAAAACCCAGAATTGGAACGAACGAATCTTCTAGAACACACCACCAATATACAAGGTTCTCTAACAGATATGAGGTTGCTGCAGTCAATCATTCAACAAAACCAGATAAATCTTGTTTTCCATCTAGGGGCACAAGCAATCGTAGAAACAGCACTAGTTGACCCATTCACAACTTTTGAATCCAATATCAGAGGAACTTACAACCTGCTGGAGGCGTGTCGGACAAATAGTCAAAATATCAAAGGAATCATTGTTGCGTCTAGTGATAAAGCATATGGGACCCATGAGAACTTACCATACACGGAAAATGCCAGTTTAAACGGTATTTATCCATACGAAGTTTCAAAAAGTTGCACTGACTTGCTGTCGAGATCCTATGGGCTGACATATAGCCTACCTGTATCAATAGCAAGATGCGGAAATGTTTATGGAGGAGGAGACCTAAACTGGAATCGTATAATACCAGGAACAATATTAGAGCTATTTAATGAGAGGAACCCACTCCTACGAAGTGACGGAACCCACATCAGAGATTATATTTATGTAAAAGATATAGTCGCTGGATACTTGACTCTTGCCTCAGCAACTATTTCTGGAATCGAACATGGTCAAGCATTCAACTTTGGCAACAATAACCCTGTATCAGTAATCAACTTAGTCACAACTATAGCCCGATACATGGACAAGGAGCATTTACAACCAGAAATCACTAATACTGCACATGGAGAAATCCACTCACAATATTTAGATAGTTCTAAAGCAAATCACATGCTTCAATGGGAACCCGAATATTCATTGGAAAATGGATTAATCCAAACTATTGAATGGTACACTGACTTTTTATCAAGATCTGATGACGAATCAAAAAATAACTAACATTCGCCAAAGCATATTTGACTTAGCTTACGAGTTCTATGAAGCAAGTTATCCCCCTAAACCGTTCAGGCCTGGGGTGGACTATATACCAGTATCTGGAAAAGTTATAGACGCATCAGAACTAATACATAGCATAGATGCGGCATTGGACATGTGGCTAACTGCCGGTAGGCATGCACAACAATTTGAACGAAAGTTAGCAAAATTCATGAATGTTAGGCATGCAATTTTATGTAACTCTGGTTCATCAGCAAACTTACTGGCATTGAGTGCCCTAACATCTATCCAATTAGATGACCGTCAATTAGTACCTGGAGACGAAATCATAACAGTTGCCGCAGGATTCCCAACAACAGTCAATCCTATAATCCAAAATAATTTAACCCCCGTATTTATAGATACTGAACTAGGTTATTACAATCCTTCCATAGAATCTGTATTTAACGCAATCGGTCCTAAAACACGTGGAATCTTCATAGCTCATACATTGGGTAATCCGTACGACTCTATAGAAATCAGGAAATTGGCTGATCAACACAATCTATGGTTCATAGAAGATAACTGTGACGCACTAGGTTCCACTATTAATAATCAATTAACAGGTACTTTTGGTGACTTATCTACATTGAGTATGTACCCTGCCCATCACATAACCACTGGAGAAGGAGGAAGTGTATTCACTAATAATCCTTCCTTAAAAGTTCTGGTGGAATCCTACAGAGAATGGGGCAGGGATTGCTGGTGTGACCCAGGCAAAGACGACACCTGTGGTAAACGTTTCCAATGGCAATTTGAAAACCTACCATTTGGTTATGACCACAAATATGTATATTCGCATATAGGATATAACCTGAAAATGACTGACTTTCAGGCTTCAATCGGTAATGCCCAACTCGATAAGTTAGATGATTTCATTGCAATTCGGAAGAATAATTTCAATCACTTACATTACAAAATGAAATCTCTGGAAGACTACTTCATCCTTCCAAAATCATTAGAGAACAGTGATCCTTCTTGGTTTGGATATCCGATTACTCTCAAAAAACAGTGCCATTTTGATAGGCGAGACATCACTACATTTCTCGAGAAATCTAAAATTGGAACTCGCTTATTATTTGGAGGAAATTTATTGAGGCAACCAGCCTACAAAGACATAAACTACAGACAAGTTGGAACCTTGAAAAATACAGACCTGATAGCTGAAAATACATTTTGGGTAGGAATTTACCCAGGAATTTCCAAAGACATGTTGAATTATATGCACGATACCATATCTAAATTCGTTAATTCAGCATAAAATATATGTTGTATTTAAGAGTGTAATATTATGAAAGATAAAAAAGAATTTAAAGTATTATTAGTCTACCCAAACTTGACGATGATGCTAGTGCCATCCCTAGCAATTGGAATATTTACAAACATTTTAAAATCTAAAGAATATCAAGTTGATTTGTTCGATACAACACATTATGTCTCGGATGAAAACTCAAGCCCTCAGAATAGAGTTAAATTCTTGCAAGCGCGAGAATATGATGAATCTAACGATCTCGGAATTAGAATTAAAACAGACTTACTAGGAGATTTCAGAAAAAAAGTAACAGAATTTCAACCCGATTTATTAATGTACTCTGTAGTGGAAGATTGTTATAACCAATGCCTGGCATTAATGACCGAAATCAAAGATTTAGAAATCCCCCATATAGTAGGGGGCGTCTACCCCACCGCATCTCCCAACACCTGCATAAACGAACCTTTGATTAACTGCATCGGTATAGGTGAAGGAGAAAATATAATCACAGAAATATCTGAAGCTGTACGAATGGAAAAACCTTATGATGGGATCCCTGGGATATGGTTCAAATCCGACGGCAAAGTTATTAGAAATTCGAGAGGGCCTCTAGTTAACTTGGACGAAGGGATTAGGCCAGATTTTAGCCTATTCGATGACACCAGGTTTAACCGACCGATCGGAGGTAAAATATTTAGAACAGTCCCTATTGAAACATATCGCGGATGCCCTTTCCAATGTACTTATTGTAATTCCCCAATGCAAGTGACATTAGCTAGAGAAGCAAAAATAGGTAATTTCATGCGGACCAAAGATATACCTCTCTTGAGAACTGAAATTGCAACCACTATCGCAAATCATGATCCTGATTTTTTCTGGTTTGTTGATGATAGTTTTACTGCAAGGAACAAAGCAGAAGTGTTCGAATTCTGCGACATGTATGAAGAATTCAAACTACCATTTTGGTTCAATACCAGACCCGAAACTACAACGCCTGAAATGATGCAGAGACTAAAAGAAGTAGGAGCATACCGTATTTCTTTTGGAATTGAATCGGGTAATGAACAATTTAGAAAAACTGTTCTTAAGAGAAATACTAGCAATGCAGATCTCATAAAGCAATTTGATATGCTTTCTAAATCAGGCATAGCATTTAGTCTTAACTTAATAATCGGATTACCTGGAGAAACTCGCGACCTAGTAATGGACACTGTAAGATTATGTAAAGCAATACATGGATTTGATGCACTCACAGTAAGCATTTTTACGCCATACGCAGGAACAGTTCTTAGAGAAGTGGCTGTTAGGAATGGCTGGGTAGATAAAGACCACATCACCACTCATACAACTTACAAATCCGCATTAACCATGCCACCTCCATATTTGTCCTCTGATGAAATAGATGGGCTTATGAAAGTTATTCCTTTATATATATATTTCCCTGAATCTGATTGGGATTCTTTGAAGAAGGCAGAAATAGATAATCCCGAGGGCAGAGCATTGTTAAGCAAATATAGTGAAATATACACTCGAGACTTCTTAGGGCAAGATCAACAAAATGATCGAAAATGGGATATTGATGGGGCTTCCGGATGTAAATCTAATACCAAGGATTCATTCTCTATCACATTTAATAGCCCTGAAAGAATCACGGACGAAGAATTAATAATGTTGACCATGCAAACTTAATAATTTCTGTTGGAGTTACACTACCATTAGCACATTATGATTAAACGAATGATCAGGAATATCATAGGAGCGCCAGCTTATTCGAAATTAATACTGCTTAAAGCTGCCGTCAAAAATTATCGTAACTTTCATACAGATTTTTTTCTAAATCAAAAAACATATGTGATGAATAAAAGTAACAAACCGTTATTTTCAATACGAGACCTAGGAGATTCAACTGCTTCTAGAGCATTGAGCTTCTACACCAAGGAACCAGGTACTGTTGAATGGATCGACTCATTCCTTCCAGATTCATGTTTTTTAGATATCGGTGCAAATATTGGGATATATTCACTATATGCAGCGACCCACAAACATAATGTGATTAGTGTAGAGCCAGAATTTAGCAACTTCTTTATGCTCAATGCAAACATACGAGACAACAATTTAGCTTCTAAAATAACTGCGTATCCAATATCAATGTACAACAAATCAAAAATCGCAAACCTGCATATCAGATATGGTACCTTAGGAGCGTCTTCCAACTCGTTCGAAACACCAATAGGACAGACAGGGGAATTATTCAATCCTGTATACAAGCAAGGTAGCATATCCTTGACAACTGATGAACTCCTAAGCAATCTAAACTTACAAGCCAATTACATAAAGATTGATGTCGACGGACATGAATTATGCGTCATAGAGGGAATGATTGAAACTTTAAAACATCAATCATTGCAGTCAATATCCATAGAACTAAATATAGAATTGTCCGACCACGAACGAGCATTAGCAATTATAGAGTCTAATGGATTCAACCTATTAAGCGAAGATAGATTAGATGATCATCATGCAAACTATATACTTAATCGATATTAAAATTAATCCAATACATTAATCACCATGATAACAATAATCTTATGTGTTTATAACGAATATGGCCGACTCAACATTGCTTATGACGAGCTAAATCAGGAACTGAAAACATTTGATGAAGATATTGAAATTATAATCATAGATAATGGTTCCACAGATGGAACTCGGGAATGGATCGAGTCACTTCAAGATTCTAATGTGATCAAAATTTTCAATAAGGCTAACCTAGGTAAAGGTGGTTCAATACAATTAGGTATTGCTAAGGCTCAGGGTGAGTACATCCTCATACATGACCCAGATCTTGAATATACTTCTGCGGATATTATCCCTCTATTTGAAATTGCTAAAAAAGAGAATGCCGACTTGGCGTTAGGAAGTAGAGTTTTGGGTGGTGAAAATATTGCTTATAAATATTTGCAAAATTACATAGGAGTAGCTCTTCTAACAAAAATCATAAATATTCTATATCGGAGTAATATAACTGATCCTGCTACAGCCATGAAACTAATGAAAGCATCTTTCATTAAGACCGTTCGATTAACGAATACAGGATTTAATTTGGATTTTGAAATAGTAGTAAAAACACTGCGATTGGGTGGTTTGTTGGTAGAAAATAGAATCTCTTATTACCCACGCACCAAATCAGAAGGTAAAAAATTAAATGCTTGGAAAGATGGTTTAGCCTCTTTAATTACGATTCTAAAATTCCGTTTAGTATCACCAAAGAAATTCACAATATTATAAATTACATACAATACAATATTATCAAAATTTTACTGAACAGAAATGTTCAAATATTAATAGGGTTATTTCTATTAAGTGCCTTAATCAGAATCCTGTTCTTAGAGCTTTACTGGCCAGATCCAACAATAGCCTGGGATGACGAACCTGATTACTTAGCAGTAGCAAGCTATATAAAATCAGGTCAAAGTTGGATATCTTATGATGCTCCTAGTTCCAGACCATTATTATTAAGCATCATAATCAGTCCCTTTCTGGACTTAGGAGTACATTCCATTAGGATACTTTTAGTATTAATTTCCTCTATCACTCCTATATGCATTTATTATTTAAGTAAAAAAGCCTTCATTCTCACACGCACCGAATCTCTGATACCGTCCCTAGTATGGGTGTTTTATCCTCCAGCGATCTGGTATTCTAGCCTAATTCTTACAGAAACCTTAACCGCCCTTCTAATCACCATTGTTACTTTATGTTTAGTAACTATCCGAAAATACCCTCGAACAAGCTTAATCATTACTGTGGGAATTATATTTTCATGTTTGACCCTGGCTAGATCGTCTTATGTTTACCTTCCTATACTCATTATCTTTTTTAGTATATTCATCAAAGTGCTCACAAAAACCACTTTCATAAACATAAAACAATGGTTAGCCATAATAGTCGCGATCATAATAATAACGTCCCCTGTGATAATCAGGAATTACACTATCTCCAGGTCTTTTATCCCAACGGAAACTCGGCTTGCTTACGGACTTATTTTATCCAATGGCGACTTCACGAGTCCGAGCATTCAAGAAGGAGGATACGACAAAAACAGTACAAATGTTCTATATTACTCGCAGTTAACCAATGCTGGTGCCTCGCATACTCTCCAAAAAACTTTCGCTCTCACAGCAATCCAGCAAGAAATAATCACTCATGGTGAAATAATCCCAAAGATATTACTCAAAAGAACAATAAACTTTTGGGGAAGTAGGCCTGATCCTTTTGATCCACATATTACCAAGAATGATGTAATACTATTTATAGTTTGGATTCCAATTCTACTGCTATTTATATCATCATTTAGATTGTACAAATCAGCCGAGTTCTGGATTTTTATATCTATAATATTCTATGCGTACATAACTACGATGCTTTTTTGGTCTTCCCCAAGATTTAGGTTTCCGATAGACAGTCTGATAATAATATTAGCCACTATATCTGTATTAAAATGGAAACCGTTAGCAAATTATAGAACTAGGAAATCTAATGATTGACTGGACTATTAAAAAATTACAGCAATATAGCAAATTACCTGTTCTCGTTACTGGTGGCTCTGGTTTCATAGGACGCAGATTAATCAAGATATTAGAAACTTTAAATGCAGACGTAACCAATGTGACTAGAAGTAATTCATCTTATCTAAATACCAAGTTTTGTGACCTCTCCGACTTCGAATCTTGTAGAAGCCTATTTCTAGAACAATCTTATTCAATAGTTTTCCATCTTGCAGGATGGGTTTCTAGCCAATCTGCAATCAAGAATATTAGAGAAGCAAACACCCACAATGTCGTTTCAACATTAAATATCCTCGAACACACCATGACCTATATTCCGGAAGCGAGATTCATAATGCCCGGATCCATACTAGAAAACTCGGAAATTAAAACTCCTTATTCTGTGTCTAAAACAGCTGCAGCATTGTATGGCCAATTATATAGGTTGAACTATCATGCCAATATATCACAATTGAATATTTGCATGACATATGGACCTAATCAAAATCTTTCAAACCTAATTCCATACACAATTACTTC
>MDSW01194789.1_pt1 | contig 10710 bp, 8 predicted proteins | sample 811171 | NCBI WGS metagenome assembly MDSW01 (sample SAMN05326641, study PRJNA326480) | marine metagenome | isolation source: seawater | place: Atlantic Ocean: North West | collected 2012 | reverse complement strand
TTTGCTTTTGAAGATCTTCCAAAATAACCACTTTTTTGTATAAGAATTTTATTTGCTTTAAGACGTTTTCCTAATTTCTTTGCAAACCAATTTCCAGGATTTAGTTCGTCTAGGCGGACATGTCCAAAAGCATCTCTTGGGACTTTTTCTCCCAATTTTTCAGTTTCTTTAATAATTATATCCATACCCGCTCCTTCACTTAAAAAGATATTTACACAGTCGTATTTATTCATAATTTTATTAAGTCGCGCACATTCTTTTTCAAAATTAATTTTTTCTTCTGGAATAAGGATAGCATGTACCTCCCACTTTTCTCTAACAATATTTATTTCAGGTATAAATTTTATGTTATTTAATCTTTTTCTGTATTCTAAAGCTGTTGCTGCAGTAAGCCATCCACAATTCCTTCCCATTACTTCATGGATAATTAATTGTCTATTAGAGGTAGTATTTTCATTTACTATATTTTCAAAGAATATCGCTCCTTGTTCTGCGGCAGTCCAAGCACCTAAAGTTTGTCCAATAGGATACACATCATTGTCAACTGTTTTTGGTAATCCAACTACTGTTAGTTGGTAATTGTTTTCTTTTAAATAATTAGATAAATCTGCTGCTGTTGTATTAGTGTCATCACCTCCAATAGTATGTAAAATTGTAACACCATCTTTTACCAACTGCTCTGCTGCTACTTGTAAAGGTATTTGATGTTTTTTAATATAACCGTTAGTGATACAATCTTCAATATTGGTTAGTTTAACTCTACTATTTCCAATTGGAGACCCTCCAAATTGATAAAGTTTTTGAATATTTCCTATAAGAGACTTTGGAAAAGAAATAAAATTGCCTTGTAGTAATCCTTTATATCCATTTATATATCCAATAATTTCTACATCAGGATAATACTCAAAGTATTTTTCTGTTAATCTTCCTATTGCTGCAGATAGGCAAGGAGCTAATCCTCCTGAAGTTAGAAAAGCAATCTTCATGTTTTTTTTTTGGTATTGCAAATATCTAAAAATTTCAAGGATTTCATGAGAAAATAATCTTTACTTTGCAACTTATTTTTTAAAAATATATGTATAAAATTTTTAAATTTGGAGGAGCTTCCATCAAAGATGTAGATAACATTATTAATGTTGGAAATATTTTACTCTCTTATCAAAGTGATAATTTAATCATTGTGTTTTCAGCAATGGGAAAAGTAACCAATATGCTTGAAAATGTGGTAGAACTTTATATTCAAAAAAACAAACAAGTTTTTTCTGAGTTGCAAAAAGTAAAAGATTTTCATACTGAAATTATAAATCAATTATTTGAAATAAAACATAATATTTTTGATGAAATAAATAATTTATTTGTTGAAATAGAATGGATTTTGGAAGAAGATTCAAATAATAATTATGCATATAATTATGATCAAATTGTTTCTATAGGAGAATTTCTTTCTACTAAGATACTTAGTGAATATTTAAATAAAATTGGTTTTACAAATAGTTTATTAGATGCTCGTGATTTAATTAAAACAGACAATTCATATAGAAATGCAAAAGTAAATTGGGAATTAACAGTTGACTGTATTAAAAAAAATATTAAAACAAAACATTTGATTACTCAAGGGTTTTTAGGGTGTACTTCTGAAAATTTTACAACTACATTAGGAAGGGAAGGAAGTGATTTTACAGCTGCAATATTAGCTTTTTCTTTAGAAGCAAAGGAAGTGGTTATATGGAAAGATGTCCCAGGAATGATGAATGCAGATCCAAAATATTTTAAAAATGCTAAATTATTAGAAAAAATTTCTTTTGATGAAGCTATTGAGTTAGCTTATTTTGGCGCTAAAGTAATACACCCAAAAACAATACAACCATTAAAAAAGAAACAAATTCCTTTAATTATAAGATCATTTTTAGATCCTAAAATTAAAGGGTCAGAAATTACTGAAGTTGTTAAAAAATCTCATGATTTTCCTTCTTTTATTATAAAAAATGACCAGATTCTTATTTCTATTTCTGATACTTCTTTATCTTTTATTGTTGAGACTCATATGAGTCAAATTTTTTCGTTATTAGCAAAACATGATGTTAGTGTAAATATGATGCAAAATTCTGCAGTTTCTTTTTCTATTTGTGTTGATGATGATAAATATAAGATTCCTTCATTAATTATTGATTTAAAGAAAAATTTCAAGGTATATTATAATAAGAATTTAAGTCTTTGTACAATTAGACATTATATTGAAAATTCAGCTAATAATATTTTAAAAGGAAAAGAAATTTTACTTGAACAAAAATCGAGAAATACAATTCAATTAGTTATAAATGAAAGGGACATTTCTTCTATTATTTATTAATAGATATTTGAGTATATTTGCCCTTTTAAAATAATATGGCATCTCCACATACTTTTCATATCCCTGTCATGGGGACTGCTTTTACAGCTGATTCAGCTTTGAAAGTTGCTCATTATGGTATTAATACTGTAATTGCATTGGCTGATGATGTTTTATTAGAAAGATTACGAGAATATTATAGTAGATTATATAATTTGTCATATAAAGAGATCAAAAAAGATACAAAAGATTATCGTGCCAATAGAATTACTTCATATCTTAACATGGTTAATAAAATAGCATTATCAAGATATGAAGAGTTTATTTCATCAACTAAGGAAAAATTTGATGAAATAAAAACATATTTTAATATGTTGCCTGATACTAGTGATATTAAACATGAGTTTAATAAATTAATTCAAGATACAGTTAGTTTTGAAGATTTGTCAAGTTGGTTAAAAAATAATTTATCTATTGGAAATATAGATGTAAATATCATGACAAAAGTAGATAAAACAAATTATTTTAAAAAAGAAAAATTACCTTCTGAATATAATGATGCTCATGCAGGTTTAAGAGGTTATGCTAATTCTGATTTAGAGTCATCAGTTATTTTTTCTGCAGGAATGAATCCTAGATTATATGGATACATTGCTCAATTTGATGATTTTTTCCCAGATAAAGAAGGTTATATTAAAAAGAAAATAATTCTTAAGGTATCTGATTTTAGATCAGCAATTATTCAAGGTAAATTTTTAGCGAAAAAAGGCCTTTGGGTTTCTGAGTACCGAATTGAATCAGGATTAAATTGCGGAGGGCATGCTTTTGCTACTGAAGGTTTTTTGATGGGACCTATATTAGCAGAATTTAGAGATAGAAGGCAAGAATTGATTGATGATACTTTTATGATATGTAAATCAGCATTAGAAGTTCAAGGGAAAACAATTCCAGGCAAAAAATTAACTATAAAAATTACAGCTCAAGGTGGAGTGGCGACTTCTGAAGAACATAATTTTTTAATTAATCATTATAATTTAGATACTGTGGGATGGGGAACACCTTTCTTATTAGTTCCAGAAGCTACAACTGTAGATCAAGATACAAGAAAACAATTAATAAAAGCAAAAGAGAAAGATTTGTATTTAAGTAATATTTCTCCTTTAGGAGTTCCATTTAATTCTTTACGAAATTCATCTAAGGATATTGAAAGATTTCAAAAAATAGCAGAGGGGAAACCTGGAAGTTCATGCCCTAGAAAATTTTTAGCATTAAGTAATGAATATGGAACTGAAGGAGTATGTACTGCATCTAGACTTTTTCAGTATAATAAAATTAAAGAACAAGGAATTTCTGATGAAATCACTGAAAAAACTTGTTTATGCATGGGATTAGCTGCTACAGCAGTTATTAATTATAAGGTTGACACAAGAGAAAGTAAAGGAGTTTCTATTTGTCCAGGACCAAATATGGCATATTTTTCTAAAGAACTTTCTTTACCTGATATGGTATATCATATTTATAATGATATGAAAGAAGTAGTTCGTATTGATAGGCCTAATATGTTTATTAATGAATTAGGGATGTATCTTAAATATTTTTCTAAGAAGATCAAAGAACATAAAGAAAACTGGACTATAAAATCAGCAAAACAGTTAAATACCTTTGCAGATAATATGAATCATGGGCTTTTGTATTATCAAGAAATGTTTTCTTCAATTGGAGAATATTTTAGTAATAAAAAAGAATCAATTGACATTGCATTAGATGATGCCATGAATTCTTTAAACGAAATGCGTTCCGAAATATCCTTTTTGATTAATCAAAATCAGAAATAATTTTTTTAAGAAGAATTTTTGCAATTTTAATATTACTTTCTATAGTCCACCCAGCAATATGAGGAGATAGAATAACTTTATTACTATTAATTATATAACTTAAATTAGTGTCATATTGTATAATTTCTTCGAAGGATTCTTTTTCATATTCTAATACATCTAAACAAGCTCCTTTTATTTTTTTGTTTTTCAAAGCATTAACCAAATCTTTTGTTTTTACACATTTTCCTCGTGCAGTATTAATTAAATAAATTGGTTTCTTAAATCTATTAATAAAGATTTTATTGATTAGATATTTAGTCTCATCAGTTAATGGAACATGTAAGCTAATAATATCAGCTTCCTTAAAAATTTCTTCCATACTATATTTATTTGGATATTTTTTTAAATATTTATCATAAATTAATAGTTTAACACCAAAACCATTTAATAGATTCGCAAAAGTTGATCCTGTTTTTCCATATCCTATAATTCCTATTTTTTTTCCATAAATTTCTATTCCCCTGTTTTTTTCTCTATTCCATTTCCCTTCTCTTATTTCTTGATCAGACACTCTAAGATTATTAAATAATGATAGTAACATACCAAGAGCATGTTCTGCCACTGCTTGTTTATTTCCCTCGCCAGCATTGTAGCATTTTATTTGTTTTTTTGCAAGATATGAAGTGTCAATATTTTCTAATCCACTTCCTGCTCTTGCTATAAATTTTAGATTTTTTGCTTTATCAATAAAAAGTTTATCTATTTTAATTTTACTTCTAATAATAACTCCGTCATAATGTTTAATAATGTTTGCTATTTCATTTTTATTTTTATTATAAACCGTATCACATATATGCTTTTTTTTCTCTAGTTCTTTTTTTAAAAGAGGGTGTACTTTATCAATAAAAAGAATTTTCATTTTAAATTATAGATTGGCCAATCCAAAAATAGATAAATAATCCTAAAACATCATTTGCTGTAGTAATAAATGGGCCAGTAGCTAGTGCTGGATCAATATTATATTTTTTTAAAGTAAGAGGTGTGATAGTTCCAAATAAAGCAGCAAATATTATTACTGCTAATAATGATATGCTGACAGCCAGACTCAGGTTTAAATTATAGCCTATTGCAATAATCATTATTAATATTATTATTGAACATATTAAACCATTGATGATTCCTATACTTAATTCTTTGATAATTTTTTGAAATATACTTTCTAATTTTAAAGAATCATTTGCTATTCCCTGGACTATAATTGCTGCAGATTGCACACCAACATTTCCGCCCATTGCAGTAATAAGAGGAATAAAAAATGCTAGTTCAAAATTTTTTTTTAAATCAAATATTCCAATAATTTGTGCCCCAAATACACCTCCTATCATTCCAATTATAAGCCATGGTATTCTTGCCCTTGTAAGGGTCCAAATAGAATCATTACTTTCAATATCATCTGATATTCCACTAGCCATTTGATAATCTTTGTCTGCTTCTTCTTTGACAAGATCAATTATATCATCAATTGTTATTCTTCCAATAAGGCAACCTAAATTATCTACTACAGGTAGTACAATTAAATCATATTTTTGCATAATATTTGCAACAGCTTCATTTTTTTTTGTTGCTTTTACAGAAATTATATCTGTATTCATTATTTCTTTTATTGAAGTAGATTTTTGAGTTATTAGTAATCTTCTAAGAGACATTAGTCCAAGTAATTTGTTATTATCATCTACTACATAAATAGTATAGACGTTTTTTATATTATTAGCTTGTTTCCGCATTTCCTTAAGGCATTGAACGGTATTCCAATTTTGATTAACTTTTATCAATTCTTTTGCCATAATACCACCTGCTGTATTTTCTGGATAATTTAATAAATCACTTATATCACTAGCATGATTTTTATCTTCTATATAATTAAGAATTTTTTCTTTTTTTTCTTCGGATAATTCTCCAATTAAATCAGCGGCATCATCTGTTTCTAAATTTTCAATTACGTTTTTAGCAATTTTTTTTGCAGACAAACTATTAAGGACATACTTTCTAACATCATTTTCTAGATCAATAATAGCAGATGCGGAAACTGAATCTTCTTTAATTAAATCATAAATATATTTGGCGTTTTCTTTAGATAAGTTGTTTATAATTTTAGCAATATCTGCAGCATGAATATCAGTAATTGTTTTTGTTAATTTTGATGATTCTTTGTTTTTTATTAGAGTTGTTATTTTCTCTAAGTATGTACTGTTTAAATCTATTTTATTCGACATGATTAGTTAGATTGATAAAATCATCAACTGATAATTGTTCTGCTCGTAAAGTTAGTAAATTGGTAATTTCTTTTTTATTTATTATTGTAAACCCTTTTAATGCATTATTTAAAGTTTTTCTTCTTTGATTGTATGCAGATTTTACAATCTGCATAAATTTTTTTTCATCTACTTTTAATGTTGTTCTATTATTTCTTTCTAATTTTATTATAGCCGATTCTACTTTTGGAACAGGTTGAAATGCATTTTTATCAACTGTAAAACAATATTCAATATTATAGTATGCTTGTAAAAAAATAGATAATATACCTTTCTTTTTACCTTTTCTAGCTACAATTCTTTCTGCTACTTCTTTTTGAAACATTCCTACTACTTCATTTATTAGATTCTTATTTTCAAAAACTTTAAATAATATTTGAGAAGAAATATTGTATGGGAAATTACCAATTAATGAAAAATTGAAAGGAAACTTTTTTTTCAGATTTAATGTTAATATATCTCCTTCATATATTTTAAGATTTGGATATTTTAAATTTAAATAAGATATACTTTCTTTATCAATTTCAATAACTTTTAGGTTATTTTTTTTTTTGATTAAAAATTGAGTCAGCGCCCCCATTCCTGGTCCAACTTCAAGTACATTTTTGGTTTTTGAATTTAATAAATTAGTTATTCTAAGTGCAATTTTTGAATCATTTAAAAAATGTTGTCCAAGGTGTTTCTTTGCTTTTACATATTTCATTAAGATTTTTTTAATCTTTTAAAAAGTTTGGAAGCAAAAACAAAATCAATTAACTCTTTATTGTCTGATGTAATAAGATCTTCTTTACTTCCATTCCACCATTTTTTTCCTTTGTAAATAAATATAATATTATCTCCAATTTGCATTACTGAATTCATGTCATGTGTATTTACAATTGTTGTGATATTATATTCTTCAGTAATTTCTTTAATTAAATTATCTATTAAAATAGATGTTTTAGGATCTAAACCAGAGTTTGGTTCATCACAAAAAAGATATTTTGGTTGCATAACAATTGCTCTAGCAATAGCCACCCTCTTTTTCATTCCCCCACTAAGTTCAGAAGGCATTAAATTATTTTTCCCTGATAGATTAACTCTATTTAAACAAAAATTAACTCTTTCTTGCATTTCTTCGTGTAATTTATTTGTAAACATAGTAAGTGGAAACATTATATTTTCTTCAACTGACATAAAATCATAAAGAGCTCCTCCTTGAAAAAGCATTCCAATTTCTTGACGTAAATTTCTTGTCTCTTTATTTTTCATTTTTTTCACATCTACACCATTAAATAATACTTCTCCTTTATATTTTTTGTATAGTCCCACCATTATTTTAATAAGAGTTGTTTTTCCTGATCCACTTTCTCCAATAATTAGGTTTGTTTTTCCTTTTTCAAAAGAAAAACTTACATTTTTCAGTACATTATTATCTCCAAAATATTTTTCAATATTTTTTATTTCTATCATGCTAAAATGATTTTAGTTAAGATAAAGTTGAAAACAAGTATTATAATACTACTATAAACTACTGCTTCAGTACTAGACTTTCCTACTGCAATAGCACTTCCTTTTGCATGATAGCCAAAATAAGCAGATATTGAAGAAACTATATATGCAAAAAATAAAGTTTTAATAATTGCATATGCAACATAAAAAGATACAAATTCATATTTAAGTCCATATAAAAAATCTGCAGTTGAAACATTTACAGATAATCCTCCAACCCAAGCACCTATCATACCTATTCCCATACTTAGGATTACTAAAAAAGGGAAAAAACAAAGAGATGCAATTATTTTAGGAAGTATTAAAAATGCAGCAGAGTTTACTCCCATTATTTCAAGAGCATCAATTTGCTCACTAATTCGCATGCTGCCAATTTCTGATGCAATATTAGAACCTACTTTTCCAGCTAGAATTAAAGATATCATTGTTGGTGAGAATTCTAGAATTAAAGAATCTCTACTAGCTAAGCCAATTAAATATTTTGGAAGTAATGGATTTTGTAGATTCAATGCAGTCTGTATGCTTACTACTCCTCCAACAAAAAATGATATGAATAATACAATTCCTAATGAGTTCAATCCTATTTTGCTTAACTCTAAAAGTAATTGATTTTTAAAAGGATCCCATTTTTCTGGAATACTTATTACTTTTTTCATCATTATAAAGTAAAGGCCTATATGTTTTAAAAGTTTTGCCATATCAGTAATAATAATTAATTATTTTTGTATGAACATGAAACTACAAAAGTATCATCTTTTATTTATTATTAGCTTGTTAGTATTAACTTCTTGTGGGATTATAAAGAAAAAAGGATGTAATACTTGCCCTAATTTTTCAGTAAATTACTCTGGAAACAATTAAATGATACTTTTTTGATCTTTTTTTAAATACTATATATTTGCTGCGTATTTAATTTTAAAAAATATTTTTTTAGAATATTGTAATCATTTAAATTAATATGGAATTTCATCTTTGGTCATTTGTTTTAGATAATCTTGAATCAGCAGGAGCAATAGGAGGTTATGTATCTCTATCGATTATTGGTTTTGCTTTAATTAGTTTTATAATTGCAAAAAAGTATGATAAGTTAGAGAGTCAGATTGGACCTAAGTGGGCACATCCTATTATTGGCTCTTTCTTGGGAGTAATTCCTGGTTGTGGTGCTACAATTGTAGTAGCGTCATTATATAAAAATAAAAAAATATCTTTTGGAGGGTTATTCGCTACTTTTATTAGTACCTTAGGAGAAGGATCCTTTGTTTTATTAGGAGCTTCTAATGAAGCTGATGTTACAGGAAACTTACAAGCATATGTAACAATTACCATCTTTGGATTAATTACAGGTGTTATTTTTGGTTATATATCTGATTTTTTTAGATTTAGAGATAATTCTATAAATGATCAGAAGAACTTCATAGATGATAAAAATAATCAAATGAGACATAGTATTTTATCAGGTATATTAATTGAAACTATAGGTTTTTATGCTATTATATTACTGGCTATATTTTTAGCTCCAAGTTCTATTATGGCTTTATGGGGAGGAAGTATCGAATCTATTTCAGGCTTAACATATTGGTTTTCAGTATTATTGACATTTTCTTGTATAATTTTTTACTGTTTAAGTCAATTTATTTATACACAACATGACTGCTATTATGATGCATATGATATAAAATCGACTATGTTACATGCAGTTTTAGATGTTGCTATGGTAGTAACATATGTGTTTATTGGTTTATTTGTTGCTAATTATATTATTGATGTACTTGTGGGGGCAGAGATATTTGATAAATGGATGAAATCATCAGTATACGTTGTTATATTGTTAGCAGCTTTAATAGGATTTATACCTGGATGTGGAGGAATGATTGCAGTTGCAGTAGCTTTTATTACAATTCCTGATTTTCCTATGGCTGCTTTAATTGCAGCTGCTATAGCAACTAGTGGAGATGGAATCTTTCCCTTACTGGCAGAAAACAAAAAGGATGGATTAATAGTTTCTGGATTTGGATTGTTAGTGGCTTTATTTGTAGGCTATATAGTATTAGCTATAGGATTATAATCTATATAGTATATAAAATAAAATATGCTTGGTAAAATATTTATAGATTTCTCTATTTATAATTAGAAGAATATTATAAAAAAGAGTTAAAATATATGTTATTCATAACTTTTTTATATTTTTCAGTATTTCAATTACTTAGTAAATACATTCTATATCTTCATTTATTTCCAATAATAGTTAAACATAATTGTAAAATTAGATTGATATTTTAATATTGTTAAGTTCTTTCTAATTTATTGTATTTTTGGATTATATTTTAAAAGTGTTTTAAGTGAATAAAAATAACTATGCTGTAATAATGGCAGGGGGAATAGGTTCTAGGTTTTGGCCACTTAGTAAGGAATCTTTTCCAAAACAGTTTCTTGATATACTTGATACAGGAGAAACATTAATTCAGCAAACATTTAACAGGTTGAAAAAAACATGTTTTGTTGAGAATATATTTATTGTAACAAATAAAAAATATAAAGATTTATGCTTAGCGCAATTACCAGAAATTATTAAAAATAATATTCTTTGTGAACCAGTAATGAGGAATACCGCACCCTCTATTGCATATGCTTGTTTTAAAATTCAAAGTATTAACGAAAATGCTAATATACTTATTGCAGCTTCTGATCATGTAATTGATAAACAAGAAGAATTTATAAGAATAGTGGATAATTGTTTTGATATAGTAGCACAAAATAATAT
>MDSW01094694.1_pt1 | contig 10710 bp, 9 predicted proteins | sample 811171 | NCBI WGS metagenome assembly MDSW01 (sample SAMN05326641, study PRJNA326480) | marine metagenome | isolation source: seawater | place: Atlantic Ocean: North West | collected 2012 | reverse complement strand
TGCAGGGCCTCGCCACCCAGGAGGGCCCCATCGCCAACTGGCAGGCGCACGTCGCGGACCCGGTCCACGCCAACGTCCTCACGAACGCGGCGTCCGGCTTCGGCTTCTACTAAGCGGCGCGCGCGTCTTTTTTCTCGAATAAATAACGTTCGAGGAGAAGTGTTCGCCCGTGAAGGGAATCATTCTTACGTACGATCGATTGGTGTGGGTTCGCGTCTAGTTGAAACCTCGTTTTAACGAAACCGCGAGCCTCGTGAAAAAAAATCTCTTGAAATAAAAGCCTCGCCCGATCCTCTACCCGAACGCGTCTCTCCAGATACACCGCAGGAGGTACCACGCGATCCTGCACTCGACGTACGACGCCGCCTCCCTGACCGGGTACGTCACCGCCCTCCACGGGTACGAAAACATCTTCGTCATCGCTCGGTACGCGCGTCGCCGACGACGCCGCTGACTCGGCATGACGCCGCCGTTTCGCTCGCGCGCCCACGCGAACGCCGCGTCTCGTATCGCGACGTTCGGCGCGACGTGCGCGAGCTCCACCCTGCTCTCCCTATCGAGCGGGTCCGTCGGGTTCGACCTGATCCACCGCTCGATCGCGGCGCGCTCGTACGTCCGCCCGGTCGTGAGCACGATCGCGGGCTGCGACATCATCGCCTGCGTGATGGGGCACACGAGCGCGTCTGGCGCGTCGTCGGCGCAGTCGCGGATAACGCGCGACGGGTAGACGACGGGGTCGGGCCATCGCTCCCTCGCGCGCGCGTGCGCGGCGACGAGCGCTCTCGTCCGCGCCTCGCTCCGGTCGCGCCGCGACTTCTTCTTCTTCTTGTCGTCGTTCAAAAGCCACGTCGTCGCCGTCGCGAGGCTCGCCAACGCGGCCGTCGCCATCGCGCGCGCGGAGGTCGTCGTCAGGCGCGTTCTATACGAGCGAGCGAACGTCGGGGTGGAGTTGAAAGGCGTCAGAAGCGGAGTTGAAAGGCGTCGAGGGCGGGGATTGAAAGCGAGGGACCCTGGGCGGAGAGAGACGACGGCAAAAGTCCTTAAGGATCGGCGTTCACCACGCCGACGCGGTCGTATGGGGACCAGTGTATAATAGAACGCGCCTCAGCGTCGACCACGTCCACGCCCGCGATCCTCCTCCTCCAGATCCTCCTCCCCTCGAGGTCGACGCGTCGTTGCTCTGCGGCGGCAAGGACCCGTCCTTCGATCGCGCGCGCGCGTGCGCTTCCACGAGCTGCCGCACCGCGAGGTTCGGCGCGAGCTCGAGCGCGTCGACGGCGCATCGCGCGTCGGAGGGGTCGCACCCGCGCTCGGCGACGAATTTTTCCACCGCGTCGCGCTGGTACGTCAGACCGGTGGACGCGACGATCGCGGGGGCGGTCATGATGACGCCGCTGAGCGCGCATCGCATATGCGGCGGCGCGTCGGCGGGGTCGAGGTCGTCGTGGAGGACGAGAGGCGGCGGCCAGTGCGCGACGGTCGTCGTCATGGCCGGCCGGCCGCGCGAGGTGGAGTGATGTGCGCGGGCCGCGCCGCGGTCGTTGCGTGTTCCGATGTTTTGACTCTCTTCTGCTCGCTCGTCGCGTTCGCGCGTAAAAATATCGCCACGTGTCGGGTACGTGTACTTCCAGCAGACGTCAGGACGCGTCCGCCGGCCGGCCGCCGCGGCAATCCGCGTCGCGCGTCCGCCGCCATGGCCATCTCGACGACCGTCGGCTCCGTGCTGGACGTCCCCGAAGCCGAGCTCGCGTCGATGCCGACGCGCGCGCTCAAGTCGCTCGCGATTCGCGCGGGGCTGGAGCCGGAATGGGAAGCGATCGCGAGCGCGCATCGCGCGGACCTCGTGCGCGCGCTCGCGGCGACGCGCCGCGAGCACGTCGCGTTCGTTCGCTCCGTGACCGAACTCGGCGGGCGCGACGTCGCGATCGCGCTGGGCGTCCGAGAGATCGAGGACGACGTCCGAGGGAAGAGCGCGGCCGCGGCGGCGACGCGCGCGTCGATGAAGCGCGCGATGGAGACCGCGGTCGACGCCGCGGTGCACGTCGTCCCGAGCGGCAGCGGCGTGCACATCGGCGGCGGGTGGATCCTCACGTGCGCGCACTGCGTCTGCAGGGACGGCGACGCCACGGACGAGGAGGAGAGCGACGGCGATCTCGGCGGCGACGGCGACGACGGCGTCGTCGTCGTCGACCTGACGACGTCGCCGCCGACGTCGCCGAAAAAGAAGCGGAAGGCGGCCGCGCCGCCTCAAACGCCGCGGCGCGTCGGTCGCGTTAAGGACCTCGTGACCGTGGACGGGACCGTCGTCGCGGGCGAGTGCGTTCACGCGGACGAGGGGAAAGATCTCGCGCTTCTGAAGCTCGTCGCGGCGCCGCCGGCGTCGCTTCGCGCCGCCGGCGTCGCGCCCGCGCCGGCGTCGGCGCCGGCGCCGTCGGCGCCGGCGACGAAGACTCACGAGACGCGCGTCGTCGTCGTCGGGAACCCGCACGACTGGGACCTGGAGCTTCCGTCCGGGGCGGCGCCGAGGAAGATGGGGTACACGCCGTTCTGGGTGAGTAACGGACACGCTTTGGGCGTTTTATCGGCGGAGGCGGCGAGCGAGAAGGGCGTCGGTCGACAGTTGCATACCGCGTGGACGTATTGGGGTCACAGCGGCGCGGCGCTGTTTCGAGCGTCGGACGCGCGCGTGGTGGGCGTGCACAACTCCTGGGACGAGGGCAACGACGCGATGCGGCACGCGGTGTGCTTGGAAGATCTCCGCGCGTTCTTAGACGCGACCGGGGTGGAGTACGACGGTCGCGGCGACGACGGGTGACGACGACCGTATGTGAGTAGACTGAGTAGTACAGTAGTACGCTATCGGTATATGCGTTGTTAGTCACGACGGATTTCTGCGGTCGGACAGCGAGATAACGAATCTGTTGTTACGTAAACTCCGGCGAGGTTTTCGCATTGGCTTCATTCCTCGAGAGCACGCCCCGTCGCCGCCATGGCCTCCATCGCCTCAAACTTCGCCGCGATGGCGCTCCCGAAACGGGCATCGTCGATGTCGTTCCGCGCGAACGCCGCGAGCCGCGCGCGGCTCGCGGCGCCGCGCGTCGCGCCGACGCGCGCGGGGACGTCGAAAAGATCTCGCACGTCGTCGCTGCGCGTCGTCGCGGAGGAGCGCCTGAACATCGTCATGGTCGGCGCGGAGTGTGCGCCGTTTTCGAAGACCGGCGGCCTCGGCGACGTCATGGCATCCCTCCCCAAGGTCCGCGTCCGCCCGCCGCGTGGTTAAAAAAACTCTCCGCGGCGCGTCGCGCGGTCGCCCGGCCATCTTGTCCGCATAAGATCCTGTCTTTCCCCCGATCTCCCTTTCCCCTCTATCCATCCTTCCTTCGTCTGACGTCGCGCGCCTTCGCGCTCGCCGTCGCTCCCCCGCCGTACATCGATCGACAGGCGCTCGTGGCACGCGGGCATCGCGTCATGGCCGTCATCCCGATGTACTACCACTACGACGAGTGCGGCACCCCGTGCGGCGCGGTCGACCTGAACATCTGCGGCGAGATGCAGCACGTCGATTACTTCCACCACAATCGCGACGGCGTCGATCTCGTCTTCGTCTCCCATCCCGCGTTTTACGAGAACGTGAGCGCCATCTACGGCGGGGGGACGATGGGGGGGACGTGGCGCGGGGCGTTGCTCTCGCAAGCCGCGATCGAGGCGGTGTGGCACGTCCCGTGCGGAGGCTTCCCGTTCGGCACGGACAACTTGGTGCGCGGCCGGAGGCGACCGTCCATCGTCGTCCATCTTTTTTTTTCTCCCCGCGGTGCCAACTCGGATTGATACCCCCTCCCCGCGCGCGCGCGTCCGCGACGCCCCTCATCGTACCCCCCGTCCCTCTCCCCTAAACCCCCTGACCCTAAACCCTAAACCCTAAACCCCTCGTCCACGCGCAGATCTACGTCGCGAACGACTGGCACACGGCCATCCTCCCCGTGTACCTCCGCGCCTTCTACCAAGACCATCAGATCCTCGGGTACGCGCGCTCGTGCCTCATCGTGCACAACATCGCGCATCAGGTGCGTTCTCCTATATACACTGCTCCCCATACGACCGCGGCGGCGTGGTGAACGCCGATCCTTAAGGACTTTTCTTCCCGGCGGCGCATCTCTCCGCCCAGGGTCCCTCGCTCACAATCCCGACGCACCTCGACGCCTTTCGACTTCGCTTCTGACGCGCCTCCCGACTCCGCCCCGACGTCATCCCTTCGCGTGGACCCTCCCTCGAAATTCAGGGCCGCACGCACTGCGACGACGTCTGGCGACTGAACCTCCCGGACCACCACACCGGCGCGTTCTACCTCGACGACCCGATGGAAGGCCCCGGGATGAACGTCCTCAAGGCTGGGATCGAGTACGCGACGAAAGTCATCGCGGTGTCGCCCGGATACGCGTGGGAGATCGGCACGGACGAGGGCGGCTGGGGCCTCGCGCCGACGATTCGAAACGACCCGGTGAAAGTCTCGGGCATCGTCAACGGCATCGACTTCAACGAGTGGTCGCCCGAGATGGATCCGTATCTGCAGTCGGACGGATACCAAACCTACGGCACGAACCTCGAGGGGTGGTGGACCGGGAAGCAAGCGTGCAAGGCGGCGCTGCAGCGGCAGCTGGGTCTCGAGGAACGCCACGACGTCCCTCTGCTCGGATTCATCGGGCGCCTGGACGAGCAGAAAGGGATCGACCTCATCCTAAACAGCGAGGAGTTTCTCATGTCTCAGGACGTGCAGATCGTGTTCCTCGGGTCCGGGCGGCAGGACCTTCAGGACCGTCTCCACGAGATGGAGTGTCGGAACCGGCACGCGGTCAGAGCGTGGATCGGATTCAGCAACGAGATGGCGCATCGCATCACCGCGGGGTGCGACATCCTGCTGATGCCGTCTCGGTTTGAACCGTGCGGTCTGAACCAGCTGTACGCGATGCACTACGGTACCGTCCCGGTCGTGCACCACGTCGGCGGGCTAAGAGATACCGTGCGACACTTCGACGGGAACCACGATGCGGGCGGGACGGGGTGGGCGTTCGAGCGCGCGGAGGCGGATAAGTTTCAGTGGTCGCTCGGACAGGCGATTTACACGCTGCGCAACCACAAGGAATCGTTCGCCGCCATCGGCGTGCGAGGGATGCAGCAAGATCTCGGGTGGGACCACGCCGCGTACTTGTACGAGCAGAAGTTTATCGAGGCGAAGTACGCGCACTAGTGGCGAGCGAGCGAGGGGCGGGAGGGCGGGAGGGAGGGAACGGCGGGCGGGGCGACGTTTTGAATTATTATTCGTTTATTTTCCGCACGACGACGACGACGACGACGACGACGACGACGACGACGACGACGCGCGACGACGCGCGATGCGACGCGACCCCTCAACCCGTGTGTACTGTGCTCGCGTCTCTTTGACGAACGGAAAAAAATATTTAGTTTATCCCTGGTGTCCCTCGTTCCCCTCTCGGCGGCGCGGCGCGGCGCGCGCGCCTCACAAAAACTGCTCGTTCTCCCACACCGCCCACCCGTCCCCGGAGGCGCGTAACTTCCACTTCGTGTTCCCGACGTTGGTGTGGTTCGGCGACCAGTCCCCGGGCCCGAGCTTCATGCAGATGGACCGGCGCGACATGTCCACCTCGTCGCACAGCCCGCGCTCGACGTGCTGCCGCGGGCTCCCGATGTGCGCCGCGTAACACCCGTCCTCCGCGCGTTCGATGTGCACCGCCGCGTTGCAATTAATCTCGTTTTCTCTTCGCGTCGCGATGAGCTCTTCGATCATGTCGCGCAGCCCGCCGTCCTTCCAGTGGTCGTAAAACACCGTCGGCGTCCCCGGGTGCGTGAGAATGTACGCGTACCCTTCCTGGAGCTTATCCGTCGGGAACGGCCAGTGTTGAAGCGTGCTTCCGGTGTCGTGGTTCTCCAAAAACGTAACCGCGTGCGTCGGCCACTTGCCGAGGAACCCCGTGGGGTGCCCGTCGTGGTCAATCATGCGCCAGTACTGCTTGTTCCGAACCGCCTCCTGTAATATCCCCTTCGTCGTGAAGTCGAACGCCGCGGTGTTCCCGCCGGTGCTATCGCACCAGTCGTACGTCGACTGCCGGTGCGAGTTTTGGTCGTATTCCAGATCGCCGCCGTTGTAGTTGCACGCGACCCAGTGCTCGCCGACGCTGACGCGCGGCGCGCTGTCGGCGACGTACTCCCCGGTGAAGTTCCCGGCGTAGCCCTTGACGAAGTCGAAACGCCACCCGCCGAACCCGATATCGTCTCGCATCCATCGCAGCCACTCTTTCAGGTCGTTCCGGACCCAGTCTTGCGTGTGGTCGATGTTGGGCGCGGGGCCGTAATTTTCCCCCGTGCCCGCGTGCCCTTGGCCGCCAAACTCCGGGTTGTCCGTCGTCACCGCGCGCTGGTCCCACGCCATCCTCCCGGTGAAGATATTCCACCGCCCGGCGTCGTCTTTCGCCTCCGCGCATCGGTGGTTGATGACGATGTCCGCCACGGGGCAGATCCCGTGGTTCTTCAACTCGGCGATGCACCGCTGGAGGTCGCCTTGCGATCCGTAAAACGAGTTCAAGTCGTACAGATCCGACGGCAGGTACCCCTGGTCGGAGACCGACTTCGTGGGCGGCGGCAGCCACACGGAGCTGAACCCGGCGTCTTTTATCGCGCGCGCCTCGCCCGACAGCATGTTGAACCAGTTCCCAGGCTTGCAGCTCTCCCAGTTGAACCCCTGGAGCATCACCTCGTCGCCCGTTCCCATCGGCGTGACGGGCGCGGGAATCGGCACGTCCAGCGGCGGCGGCGGCGGCGGCAGCGCCTCCGTCTTCTTCTCCTCCTTCTTCTTCTTCTCCTCCTTGCGCTCCTTCAACGCGGGCGGCTCGAACGTCGGCATCTTGATCGCGTCCGGCATCGGCAGCGGCGCCTCGTACGGCCTCGCGATGACAGCCGCGGGGCTCTCGTACGGCCGCGGCGTCGCCGCCGGCGCCGGCGACCAGTCGAACGACGGCGGCGACGCCAGCGCGTCGAGCTCGTCTTCGGTCGTGATGCCGAGCGCTCTGTTACGCATCGCGTCGCGCTCGGCGAGCATGCCTCGCATCGCCGTCATGCGCGACTCCAGCGCCGCCTGCGCCTCCATCCGCGGCGCTTGGAGACGGTCCATCTCCGCGGGGTTCGTCGCGGCGGCGCGTTGGCGTTCGAGCGCGACGAAATGTGCCGCCGCCGCCGCCATCTCCGCGGCGGCGACGCGCAGCTGCGCGCTGAGCACCGAGGCCGGGTCCGCGGGGATGGCAGAGCCGTTCGCGCCGTCCACGCTCTGGGCGCCGTACGGCGTCGGCGTGGAGTAGGTACTCTCCTCGGGCGCCGGCGCGGACGGTGCGTTCCACGAAAAGTCTTGGTCTCGCCGCGGCTCGTGAGACACCGCGGGCGGCGACGAGTCCAGCTGATGGTTCCACGCGTTCGCCGCGGAGGACAGCCCGTCCTCGTCCAGGCTCGCGTCGACGTCGTCGTGGTCGCCGCCGCCGCCGCCGCCCCACGAGGCGTTCCATGATAAATCCTCGCGCGCGGCCCCCGTCGTCGCCGCGTCTTCGTTCGGTGGGGTCCAGTACGTCGTCCCTCCGTTGTCAGTCACCGTCGTGCCGTTCCACGACGCCGCCGCGGCGGATAAGCCGTCCTCGTCCAGGCTCGCGGCGGGGTCGTCGTAGCTGCCGCCGTGCCAGGATAAGTCGGGGTGTTCGTCGCGGTCGCTCGTCGTCGCGGCGCCGCCGCCCCACGATCCGGGATCGTCCCACGACGACGTCGAACGGGTCTGCTGGGGCTCCGGCTCTTGTCCGCGGTACGAAACCTCGAAACCCCCCTCGGTCGCCGCCGCGCCGCCGAAATCGCCGTTATCGTCGTTAAAGAACGAGTACGACGGGATGTCGTCCGACGACACGACGGGGATGCTCGACCTCCCGAGCTCGTGACGCGTGTCGTCGTCGTCGTCGCGTGTGTCGACGACGTGCCACGACTCCGCCATCGCTCTCGCGCCCTCCGCGTCGAAGTAAGTACCCGAAGTGCCCTCCTCCTCGTCTCGCGCGTGCACCGCGTACTCGACGCCTCCGTGCGCGCTCGAGTACGACGCGTCGAGCACCTGGACGTCGTCGACGGACAGCGACCGACGCATGTGCGACGCGAGCCCCTCGAGCTCCTCGTCCGTGAGCCTCGATCCGTTCGCGTTAGAGACGACGTGGAAGATGTCCGGGACGTCCGACGCCTCGTTCTCGGGTCGAATGAACGCCGCCTTGATGTCCAGGTCGTACGTGGACAGCGCGGTGGTCAAGTTCGCGAGCCCGCCGAAGTGGTCGAAGCCGACGCATCGAACGACGGTGACGTCGGAATCGCGCGGATTCTCCACCGCGACCGCGGTGGCGTCGTCGGCGCCGTCCGCGCGCGTCCACGCGTCTTGCTCCGAGAAGACCGCGCGCGGGACGTGCGACGGGTCGTCGCCGTTGTGCGCGCGCGGGGTCGTCGACGACGTCGCGCGTCGCGTCGACGTCTTCCGCGCGGGATGATGTCGGCCCGCGCGACCTCTCGCGCTGTTGTGTTTCGAGCTCGCGAGCGAGCCTCGGGCGCCGCCGCGCGCGCTCGCGTCGCGCCCGGGCGCGCTCGCGATCGCCTGAGGTTCGGGGGAGAGCGCGGGGAAGGACGGGTGAGGACGATCGCGCGAGATCTCGCGGCGGCGGGGGGGGGACGCGAGGACGCGCGCGCGCGCGGTCGCGCGCGAGGAGAGCGCGTCACGGCCGCGACTTCTCGCGCGGGGGACCGCGGAAAGGACCGGGCGCGAAGATTCGAGAGGACGAAAACCCTGGCGCGCGAGACCGCACCTGTCCGCTCGCGCCGCTCATCGCGCCCGCCGCGCTGCTCATGTTCCTTCGTTACCGCGCGGAAGCTTCCTCCGCGCGCGTGATCGTCCACAGTCGCGCCCGCGCGTGACGAATGCCCCCGCCGCCGCGGGACGCCGCAAAAGCGACTAGGTTTAGGATAGACCGCAAGATGCGCTTTTAGCGGTCTATTCCGCGGTTCAAATCGCGCACAAGTGGCAGTGATTGAATTGTTCGTTCCGTGACTGATCTGCATACAAGTTAATCGCTTGCGCCGCGCGCGTGACTGATTTACATACGAAAAAGTACACCTCCGTCGCCCGTTTGCGAGCGATGATTTTTTTTTGACAGGAGGCGCTTTCGGGAAGTCTCTCGGGGGAGTTCATCCCACGACTTCGGCACACTCCCGCGCGCTCTCGACGCGTCGACGCACGCCACACGCTTCCGAGCACCCACTCAAGGTGCGACGCGCGATCGATCGCGCACTCGTTCGACCGTCCGAACCCGCGCGCGGGGTCGCCGCATCGTCGCGTCGCCCCCCCGCGGCGCGTCTCCGCGACGCGCGACGGTCCGCGGCGGGGGGCGTCGTCGCGTTCGTTCCCTTTTCAAACGCCGACGAAGATCTGTCCTCGTCGCGCGGCGTCCGCGGCGACGCGCGCGTCGCCGCGGACGCCGCGCGATCGGGGGTTCGAGTCGTCGCGACGGTTCTCGTCGCGATCGCGTCGCGCGCGCGCGCTCGTCGCGATCGCGCGCGTCCCATTCGCGTCGTTTCCGCACACGTCGCGTCGCATCTTTTTTTTTCGGAGAAGGCGGACGCGCGCGGACGCGGGTCTCTTCGCGGTCGCGTCCGAGACGCGAGATCCGCGCGCGCTCGCGATCGCCCGCGCGTCCTCCGCCGATTTTTTCCCCGACGTGGCGCGGACGCGATCGCTCGCGACGCTCTCTCGCGCGTTCGCGCCCGCGAACGCGCGCGCGTCGTCGCCGCCGCGCGCTTCCCCGCCGCGTCCCCGCGCGGCTTTTCCGCGTCGTGCAAACCCAACGGGTGCCTAAAATCGCTCGAAACTCGCCTCGCGCGCTTCTCGAAAAGAAACTAAAAAGATCTTCCGATATCCATCCTCATCCTCGCCGCAGAATACACAGCGACAATGGCCGACGAAGGCGAAGTCTCCGCGCTCGTGTGCGATAACGGCTCCGGGATGGTCAAAGCCGGCTTCGCGGGCGACGACGCCCCGCGCGCCGTCTTCCCCTCCATCGTCGGTCGCCCGCGGCACCAGGGCGTCATGGTCGGCATGGGCCAAAAAGACGCGTACGTCGGCGACGAGGCGCAGTCCAAGCGCGGCATCCTCACGCTCAAGTACCCGATCGAGCACGGCATCGTGACGAACTGGGACGACATGGAGAAGATCTGGCACCACACGTTCTACAACGAGCTGCGGGTAGCGCCGGAGGAGCATCCAGGCGCGTTCTATACGCTGGTCCCCATACGACCGCGTCGGCGTGGTGAACGCCGTTCCTTAAGGACTTTTGCCGTCGTCTCTCTCCGCCCACCCCACGCTTTCAATCCCCGCCCTCGACGCCTTTCAACTCCGCTTCTGACGCCTTTCAACTCCACCCCGACGTCGCTTTGTATGGAACGACCCTCAGTGCTTCTCACCGAAGCGCCGCTTAACCCGAAGGCGAACCGCGAGAAGATGTGCCAGATCATGTTCGAGACGTTCAACGTTCCGGCGATGTACGTCGCGATCCAGGTGCGTTCTATCTCACACTGGTTCCCATACGACCGCGTTGGCGTGGTGAACGCCGATCCTTAAGGACTTTCTCTCCCGGC
>MDSW01019394.1_pt1 | contig 10710 bp, 11 predicted proteins | sample 811171 | NCBI WGS metagenome assembly MDSW01 (sample SAMN05326641, study PRJNA326480) | marine metagenome | isolation source: seawater | place: Atlantic Ocean: North West | collected 2012 | reverse complement strand
GTTCCTTGTGCTTCACCACTCTTTGCAGGATCGTTACCCTCATTTTCTATTTGGGAACGTCTAAACTTTTGTTTGAAATCAAAAACTATTTGGTTATCTAAGTCCTTTATGTAATCGTCTGTAAATCCAAATATGTTTTTATATATCCATTCTGAAGAAACTAATCCATCTTGTAACATAGATGACGCTAATTGTGTCTTACTACTCCATAATTCAACCTTTTCGGTTTCATATATCGTAGATGGATTTGTCAAACTCAAATCAAAATTGACTAACTCTTCATCTTGGAAACCTTGTGCATACAAATGTATGATAGCTATCTTAGTCAACTCAGATACTGTAATTCTTTGTATTCTTTCAATAGTTCTTGCAAATCTAACATCTTCAGCTGCTAATGTTGCTTTACTACCAAGTGACTCCTCATATCCTAAGAATGCTTTTGGAACTCTAAGTGCCGCTAACATTTTATTCTTTAGATACTCAATATCTTCTGTAGCTTCATATGTCAAGCCAGGTAGTGCGTCTATTTGTGTACCACTATCTCCACCACGAACAGGTAAGAAAAAGTCCTCTGTCAAATTCTGCATATTATACTTCAAGTTATAGTCACCTGTATCTTGGTCGATAACAGGCGTCTTCTTCATCTTGTTTATAATCTTTTGCATATAGTTATCAATTTCAGCGGGAGGTATATTACCAATGTCCAACTTGAATACTCTCTTTTCAGGTGCTCTCATAATTCTATGAATCATCATAGCATCTTCCATAAGAGTCAACTGTTTGAAAACTTTTCTTGCTTGTTCAATCATTGACTTACCATAAGGAAGATAATTTGAATCAGAAAGTAATCTAAAATGTGCTACTTGATAATTTTCTAATTCTGCGTTCTTTGGTGCCTGAACCGAATACTTTGAACCCATATCACCACCCGATTCAAGTACGAACTTCACATAGTTAGGATTCTCAGGATCGATACCCTCAACTCTAACAGTATCGTATGGTGAAAGTGGTTGTACATTTGATATTCCATACTTCTCACTTATTTCAAGATACAAAAAGAAATCACCATACTTACACATATTACGAACCCACGGCCATAGATTGAATTCTATATTTAGAATATCATAAAAAAGATTATGAAGTATTTTTTTGATTTGTTCGTTATCAGTTTTGATTTCCAATACATCACCATATTCTGATTTCATCGTTGATTCGTCAGCGTAGATGTCTAATGCTGAAGAAACGATACCATCAGTATCCATCGATTCATAATCTTTGAATAATCCTAATCGTAATGCTTTTTTATGAACTGCGTCTGTAGTTACGTTCGCACCATAACCTGAAAACATTCTTGTGTATCTATCTATTAAATTATTTTTAGCAAATGCTTGTACTTTATCTGTATCAGCTATACGAAGTTTTCTACCACCAACGTTTCTTACGATAACGTTAGAAGAAAATAATCTTCGTAATCTACCAAATAATGATGTATCAGCCATTTTTTACCTCACTTTATAAGAGCCACTCTAAGGACTCTTGATTTTTTTGAACATCCCATGACCAAGAATCGTTCTTGGCTTCCGATGGTGTGTATACGCCTTCATGAGCGTTTACATTTGTCAAAGTTTTCTTTGTAAGTTCAACACCCTCTGCTCTCAATCTCAAAGCAGTTTCTCTAACCCACAAACCTATGCCAAACGACATTACCAAATCATCATTGTATCCTGACATAGCTTCTGCTTTTTGTCCGTTGTATATAAATACAAACAACTCATCAACCAACCTTTGTGATTGAACTGTAACTGCTTTTTCCCTAAAAAATTCTTCTAACTTTGCGACAACTAATGGTCTTGTTTTCATAGACATTGAAAAGCCAGGAGTCATCTGTCTTTCCATTCTATTTATCTTATTAGTCATCTGCCTTTCGGTGTCTACATACTGTAAATCTTTACTTGCATAAAACAAGTTTGGATAACCTCTATCAATAACTGATTGTATAGCTGCCCAACCAATATTATTGTTTTCTATAATTAGTAATGCTTCGTTATATTCATTCGAAATGTTCACTAATAAGTTACCAAAATCTCTTGTCGATATCTTACCTTTATATTCAGCTACTTGTTTCACGTCTTGTACATCTATAACGTGAAATGCAGAGTAGTCAGTTCCGTCTCCTCTACTAACGTCAGCACATACTATATAATCTTTTGTATAGTTTGGTGGTTCCCACACCCAAACATTACTATCTATACCTCTTTTTTCTATCGGTTCACAAACTGTTTTTTCTTTTATCTCTTCTAATATCAAACCATCTATGACATTTTGTCCTGAAGTGATAAAGTCACAATCACATTCTTGTGCTGCTAATGACGGACCAAGTAATCTATCTTGTTCATCTCTCCAATCTTGTTCTCTATCAGGATGAACAGTCCAATGTAATTTGATAAAATTGAAATCATTCAATCCATCTTCTGCATCCATCCAAGTCCTATGAAACCAATTACCCACACCATTAGGTGTTGAGAGAGCGATACATTGTCCACCTGTCGATAACGTCTGAGATGCTGCTGCCCATATACCATCAATCTTATCGATAAACGCTGCCTCATCAAGTATCAATAATGATAGCGCTTCTGAACGACCACTATCCTCACCACTTGATACAGCTTTTATTTGAGAACCATTCTTGTATCTCAAACTCAATTTGTTGTCTTCAACACAAGGTTGCTTCAACCACTTAGGTAAGTTTGAGTGCATCACCCTAACTTTTGTAACCAAGTTTTTAGCCACCTCTTGTTTTGTAGCAATAACCAAGATGTTTTTATCTTGATGAAACGTCATCATCCATAAACTATAACCTGCTGTAAGAGTTGAGATACCTAATTGTCTTGCTTTTAGTATAACGTTCAATCTATTTTGATTGAATTGGTCTACAGTTTTCTCTTGAAAATCGTATAAATGAAATGGTATCTTACCCTTTATCGGATGTTGTATAAAAGAATACTTTTTCAAAAAGTATACAGGATCTTGTGCACACTTTACATATTCTTTTCTGATTACATCTTTAAAATTTTTGTTTTTATTCTCCATTATTATTCTTCTTTTTTGAGAACTTTAATCCAACGTCTTCCATGATATCATGTAATGAAGCACCTTGTTTTAAATCTGCTATCTCTAAAGCATCAAAATCTTTTAGAGCAGTAAAATTATCTATACATATATCAAAAACTTCGATGGCTTCTTGTAATCTATCACTTTCATACTCATCCTCCACGTCACTTAGATATTGTATCGCTAAGTTTTGGAACTCAACAATCATTTCATAAATGTCGTTTGCTACATGCCCATCGACTAAATATAACTTTTTTTCATCAAAAGGTTTCTTCATATAAATAAATATTAGTCAAGTTCAGATAGTTGCTCTTTTAGGAACTTCTCTGCATCATCTGCCATCTTATTTATGTGGTCTGAATTCACATTCCACTTTTCCTTTGCTACCTCAGGAGTTTGTACACCAACACTCTCCATTTTTTCCATTGTCTTGGTTTTTTCTTTCCACTCTTGAATACCATTCAACATATCTTTTATGTAAGCTTTTTTGTTGTTTTTTACCTTTTCTTCCTCATATTCTGAGTATTTACCTTTTATTCTCAGTTTATTTTCTATCTGTATCTGACAATCAAAACAATGATTATATAATAACCACATCTTATTGTCAAGTTTTATCTTCATAACTCTTTCACACTTAGGACAAAACATCGGCATCCGTGCATCTTTCATTATATCTGAAAGTTTATCTATCTTATCTCCACTCTCTTGTTTATCACCCTCATAACCAACCATAACCCTTTTTTCAACCGAATCACCTTTGAGAAGAGCTTTGAGTGCTTTATTTTCTCTTTCTCTTTCTTTACTATAACCCATATTTTACCTCACAAACTTTAGAGCTCCTAATATTTGATTTACAGGTGCAAATGCGCCCGTAAACTTGTACATATCACCATTATATTTGAAAACCAAACCCTCCGATGGCACAATAGAGTCTGAACCACCTATGTTTTGTATTTTTTCAAGATTTTTCTTTAATAAATTGAGAGTTTTGATATCTTTTGATGACTTGAGTGCTGATATTGCTGACTTCAAGTCTTTTTTGATGTTTTTGACTGCTTTTTGAGGGTTTACTGCCAAATATCCGTCTAAATTCTTCAATATTTCAGCACCTAACTCTAAAAATAGTAGTTCAAATGGTTTGATGTGTTCTTGTTGTAACTTTTTCAAATCAAATTTATCTGTGGCCTTAGACCATTCCAAAAATTTATCGTGTTTTATATTTTTTTTATCTAATCTAAACGATTTGTCTAAGAAAGCCCATCGTCTTGTCAAAGAATCTAAAACATTTTTTGGTATTTTGTATTTCATTTGTTTTGACGCATTGAAAATATATTCTCTCCAATACATCTCGTGATACATACCCAATGTATCATTATCCTTCAGTTTATAAATAGTCTGCAATTTTCGTAACTTGCCTAAAAAATATTTTTTCTTTTTAGCGTAGTCTTGCACCTTTGGTAAGTTCAGTATAACAGGCTTAGATATCTTGAATCTCTTTTGAATGTTTTGATTTATCTGTCTAATCATCCCCTCTAACATCCTTGCACTATCTTTTACTTGTTTTTTAGTTTGTCCTGACTCATCCACCTCTACACTACCATGAAAAAATAACTCTGATACATCATAGTCTATAACATTTGCTGTCTTTGGATAAACTATCTCTAAATTCATCCAACGTTTACCCTCACCAAATACTTTTTCTTTTTGTTTTTCTGATAATTTATTTACTGCAGACTCTAAATCTTTCATCGCACCCACAAATGCTTTCTCAACATCCCCTCTACCTGCAAACTTTGATTTCATACCTTTCACGTCAAGTGATGATTCACCAAAGTTTTTTAGATTACCCTTGTTTCTTGCAGCAACTAACTTATTATTCTTCCAACTAATCATCAGATTTTGTCCATCTAACTTTTCAGTAACCTTATCTTCTCTGTTTAGTTTTCCTTGTAAACTCATATCGATTATGTTTTTGAAATCACCAAATGTAAGATGATGATTATCAAATGGATGTGACATATGTCCTGCCGCTCCTCCCATAAGCAATAACTCCTTTTCTTGTAACTCTTGTGTCCACCAATCAGGTGAAAACAATTTTGTTTCTGATAAACTCTTTTGATATTTTTGTGCTGCTTTGTTACCTTTATTCTTTGCTACCCACCTAACTGCACTTTGTTTAGATATCATCTTTTTTCTACCACGTGGATTTGGATTCTTTACAGTATCAGGCATTTTAGTCTTTTGTGGTTCTTTCTTTTTCTTTGCTTCCTTTTTCTTTTTATATGCACGTATCGCACCAAACCCTAATCCTGCAGCCATTGTACCAACATTACCTAATATCTTTGTGTAGGGTGCTGTCAAACCTGTGGTAGCACCTACGGCTGTAAGAACTAAGAACTTTGTTCCCATCTCACCACCAAACATATCGGCAAGTGAATAATCTCCACCCGAAGCGGCTGATGCTACTGCTGATAAATCTAAGTCATATTCAGGATCACCTATAAATGTCATCTTAGTCCAAGCATAAGTAACAGCGGATGCTGCACCTAAACCCATAACCTTTTTTAGTTTTGGATTTTTTTGTAAGAAGTTATCCAACTTCTTCAATCCTTTTTCTTTCTTCTGCCCAAACTTTGTACCTGCTAACTTCTTAGCGATTTTATTAGGAACTACATTTAGAATTTTTTGATATGCTTGGAAACCTCTTTTAGCACTATCTAATACTTTGTCTACACTAAAATCATTTATTTTAGCAACAACAAAAGTATTTTTGTTGTTCATAGTTTGTTTTATTTTACTGAAAGGTTGCTTTGCTTTTTTACTAAAATCTTTTAGAAAGTTATCAAATCTTATACCCTCTTCTATCGTCATAGTTTCAAACAAGATAGATTCGGATAGTTTTTTTCTATCTGTATTTTGTTGACTACCATCTGCACCTGCTGCTACAGGAGCTAATACTGATACACCTGTTACTTCTGTATCTGATTTCAATCCCATCCACTTTACAACTTCAAAACCTATGTTTTGTAAAACTCTGTTATTGATATGATTTTTATAACGAGCTATTGATTTACGTGGTGATAATGTAGTACCATGTGCAACTGCAGAAACAATTCTTGTTTTCAACAAAGGATCGTATGCAGGGTCTTGTGCTTTATTACTAACTATATAATCTATAACCTCTGCACCTAAATCACCCAACCAATCTTTACTAACATCCATATAGTCAGCAAAGTTTGCGTAAAACGATACAGGTCCATCATCCACGTGTGCTATTGTAGACACGTTACTTTCTGATAAAAACTTTTCTATGATTTCATTCATAGATTTAAATCTTGTAGTCAATAACTTATACATTGTATTGTCTGAATACCCAAACAACTTTTTGAATAATTTTTTTCTATTAGGTTCTGATATTTTATTACTACCCAATACTTTTCTCATCACAGTACCACTAACATCCTCACCTGCTAACTTTACTGAAACATGAGGTGCTATCATCACATAACCATTTTCTAAAAACCCATTCATGTCTCCACCTTTTTTATAAGGTTGAAAGTATTTACCACCTGATAATCTACTTGCATCTTTCTTACCAAGTGCGAATACTGCAGCAGTTTCATTTTCATCAAAGTATTTGAAAACTTCTACAGGTTTATATGGTTGTTTTGATTTGAATATATTTTTAGCAGGTACACCCATCTTTACCATATGTGCTTTTTTCTCTCTGAAGTTTAGTGGGTGACGTGGTGGTTTCTTGATATCGGATGTGACGATATAGACATCATCAAATTGTCTTTTCAATCTATCGAAGACTGCTTTGTGATGAGGACCGAATGGTTGAAAACGGCCAGGATATATTGCTATTGTTTTTTTGATTTCTTTTTGCTCAGTTACAGGCTCATAACCTTTTTTCTTTTTATCTTTTTCTTTTTGATGTCCACCTTTTTCCTTATCATCATCATCCCAATCATAGGTATCGGGCTCAGCTATGTTACCCATAGAGTCAGCACCCATAGAGTATTGATGATGTTTGACGAAATCTTTATCGATATCTTTTTTTGATGTTGATTTTACTTTTTTGAATTTATCTGTAACTTTCGTAGGCAAAGATTCTTCAATTTCATCCTCTGAATATACGGACCTTTGGCCATACTTGTCAAGCTTTTTTTTAGTTTTTTTTATCTTTTTTTGACTTGGGGATGGTAGTGTTCCTGCGGGAGCTCCAAACTCTTCTTCAAGAAAAGGTGATATTAACCATTTGGTAAGTTTGTTCACGACTTACCACTTTCTACAAGACCAATATCTCGCTTTATGTCTTGGTCCTGGATTATCACAATTATGACGTGCCCTAAAGTTTCTACGAGCTGCAGGATTAGATTTCCTTATTCTCATAGTTCCACCTTTAGCACCACCACCTTGACCAAAATTAACTTTAACTACGTTCCCTTTTGGATTCTTTACATATACTTTGAACTTTTTAGTATCACCCTGCATAATCTTACCGAGCTTTACTTTTCTTCCTTGATACTCAGCTTCCGACATTGGTTGTTCGTCTTCAGGAAATTCAAAGGTATATCCACAACTCTCACCCATTTCGTTTTCCCAATAGATGTGAGTTTCTCCGTTACTTGATTCTAAAAATACATCCATGTCTAACCCTTTACTTTTCTCCAACCACCACCTGCAGCTTTGTATTGTTTTGCAGCCCAAGCGTTTGCGTAAGCTGATGGATATACATCAAACTTCTTTTTAGCTTGTGACTTATAGTAAGCCCACTTAGCGGGTTTTGTTGGTACATTTTTTTCTAAAAATAATCCAAGTTTTTGTTCAGCTAGTTTTTTGTCCATAATAGACTCCCTCTTTTTTCTACCTTGACAATGTGCACGTTGACTAAATCCTTTTGGGTTGCTACAATCTATACTACGTTTGTACTTAGCACTCCATTTTTCGTTAATTCTTTCTACATTATAAATATCACTACATCCACACTTATGTTCTTTTACAAATGAAATTTCATTTTTGGCTTTAGTCTTCTTCTTCATTTTATTTATATAAGCTCTATACACTGCAGCCTGAGATGTTTTACCCATCTCTCTTGCTCTTTGTTCCATAGCAACTGCTGCCTGTATCTTATGTGCGTGTGATTTACCACTACTTCTTATTTTACTAACAGATGCTTTTGCATCTGCTACAGTAGCAAATTTCAAACCTTTTATCGTACCCTTTGGGTTTTCATCCGTATACAAATCTGAATGAGATTTGGAACCACGATGTTGTCCTTTTTTTCTTGGGACTCTTGGTGCTTCTCTAATACTACGATTTAGTTTACCATGTATTCGTTTCATTTTTTTTCTTTGTGCTAAACTTGTTGGTATCCAATTTTTTCCAAATGTAAAATTTTTATAATCTTCAGTCATTGGATGTTATTGGACCTCCACTAACCCATGCTTGACAAGTTCTTGCAGCCGCACATTTAAATTTCAAAAATCTACAATATCCTATTTCACCAACTTTTATTATAGGTTCTGTCGGCGCTTCATCACCAATACCTTTTTTGATACAATCTCTCATTTTATCTGAAATGTTGAATGCTGCACAATTACCACATCTTTGTTTTAGTATTGCGAAGATATCTTTTGTATTGTAGATATCCATTAGCTTATTCCAATAGTCAAGGTTCGGTGATTCTTTGAGTTCATCTTTTGACTTGAAATCACTATCTTGTAAATTACCGTAATCTAATTCGGTTACCTTTACAGCCAAATCATGTCTTGGGTCTGCTGGACCATAGTTATACTTCTTGAATGCTTTATTACGATTCTTTAGGTTTAGGTCAATGTTTTGTGTAGGTAAGGGGCAACCCTTATCTTCAGATTCACTCAAAATATCTAATAATCTAATCATATTATGATGCCTTTCCTGTTCCACTCTTCTTTCCACTACGTTTTGTATGTGTGGAAACTCTTACGGGTTTCTTACCTTGTCCTGGTGCCTGCTTACCACCTCTACCTCTTTTGTTCTGTGCTGCTCGTTTTCTTCTTGTAGCACTTTCTTTTTCTTTCTTACTCATCGAAGCTGCTTTAGAAGCAGGAACACATTTAGCATAACCTCTTTTTTTACCACTTGTTCCACAAGGTGGATGTTTACCACTCTTGTCTTTCTTACCAATGTTTACCCATTTTTGCTTGAACCAATTTCGTAAATCTTCATTTACAGGATTACCACAATGAATACAAAGGTTATCTAATATAACTTTTGCTTGTTCTGAAGTAATGTTGAGTTTTTCACTCATGCCTTTTTTTATCATCATTTTATCTTTCGGTGATATTCTTTGTTTCTTTTTACCAATCTCTCTTGGTTCATCTACGTGAAATGTTTTCATAATTTACCTCGGTGGTTTCAAATCCCAAGGACCCCAATGTCCTGTTCTTACCATTTTCAAACCTGCTTGTTCGGATGTATACTTGTAAAGTTTATATCCTTTTACAGGAGCTTTTAGTAATTCGTAATATCGTTTTTTTGGTATCTTAATATCTTTACCATTACTCTTGTCGTAACATATTCCACCTTTTTCTACCCAACAATGTCCAAATGGTTTTCCATCTCTTGGTAAGATACCAACACCGTGAACTAATCGGGCTGAATCATCTGCTCCGATAATAGCTCTACCATTTGCTGAGTAACAATCACCTGCCATTACATTTTTCCCATACTACCTATGTAAATCTATCATTCTTGTCAACATAGCACCTGCTACTTTAGCTTTCATATGAGCTTTCTTGAACTCATTGAATTTCTTTTTAACTGAAGTATTAGAAGAACGTTTTATCATTCTTTCTAACTTTTCAAAATTTGCCGTAGACATTCCACCTGATATATCTTTCATCACTTTCATATGTGATGTAAAGACATCACTCATATCTACTGCTTCTTCTAAGTCAATAAAATCTTTTAACTTCATACTACTTCTTTAGAACGTTTACAGTGCCTGTTCCATTTACACGAGTTATTCCAATGTTATATTGTACTCCTGCTGTAAAATCAGATGCTGATACAGGTGTTCCTTGTAGTGGATGTATCATACTATTAGATGCACTCACAACAACAAATCCCATAGCTCCTGCGTTTGAAGCTGTAAAATGGGTATCTGTTCCTTTTACTTGAAATACACCATTGAACTCTGCTTGTTGTTTTTGAACACCTGATTTGCTTCGATTTACAAAACTACCACTGCCCACGTTAGCCCCATATGTTGCCATTTAGTTTCTCCTATACTGATAATGCTCTTTTATACCAACCGAATATGAATCTCTCTTGTTCGGGTTTTTTATTCACTAAATCATAATAGTGTTTTAACCTGTAACAACGAACTCTATCTAATTCGGGTGTGTATTTGTCTAAAGCTGCTTTTGTACCTGGACCGAATCCTCCATCAACAACTAAATCACCACCTTTAGCATTTATAGCTCTTTGTAGTATTTTTACAGCGGTTCCTCTGCCTTGATTCACACACATATCAAAGAAGATATGTTTTAAATCATCGGGTAAATCATCTACTTTGTTTTTATCCCAATAGTCTTTTTTGTAGATTTCTTT
>MDSW01209161.1_pt1 | contig 10711 bp, 12 predicted proteins | sample 811171 | NCBI WGS metagenome assembly MDSW01 (sample SAMN05326641, study PRJNA326480) | marine metagenome | isolation source: seawater | place: Atlantic Ocean: North West | collected 2012 | reverse complement strand
TGAAACTTATCTTTTGAGTAATGCTGTTCATAAGTTTTATTGACATAAGTCTTAAACTCATCAATTAAATTTCCTTCGTTAAATTTATACTCAATACCAGGAACTGTGTAATGAACAGTATTATCCAAAAAATCATCATAAGGTGAAGTATCTATTATATGATCAATGGTATATGTTAAATCTTCATTTTCTGATGTTGGTGCTGGTGCGACGTTGTTTACTTCTTCTTTTGCCATAGCCAAGTTTCCTCATTATAATCATACGCTCTTCATGCGTATATTTAGACCAATTAGAAATTTCTTCAATACTTCTATTGCACCCTTCGCATTTACGAGAGTCTTTATTAATTGTACAGACGCCAATGCAAGGGGTGACATATAGATTTTCCATGTATTATTTATAAAAGCAGTCATTACTTTTTCCAACGATAAAAAATATGTGCTCCAATTCGACCAACCATTTGAAGATCTTTAGACCAACGTGGGTCTACATAAAAAGCATGGTAATGAGTAGCTCCTTCTGTTATTCCACGAAAGCTTCCATGGTTTAAGATGCTATAAGCAATAAGCTTAGACTCTTCCCACAAATCTTCATTTTTAGGATCGTCACTTTTTCCATCACAATACCAAGAAAAATGACAAGCGTTACGTTTCATTCTACCATCCGCGTGTTTTTTGCCTTGATACACTACTTCGCAAATAGTGTTAGGATAACGAGTGTCATTTACTCTGTTTAAAACTACATCTGCTACTGCTGCTTTATCTGCTAGATTGCTGCTACGAGATTCAAAGTAAATATTTTTAGCCAAACACATAGCTTGTTCATGATCATACGACTTTTTTATTTCAGACGCGATTACTGGTAAAGTAAAAGAACCTACAATTAGAGATCCTGTCATTGCTGCTGATACTGCTGCTGCGATTAAATTTTTCATTTTACTGCCTCTTCATTTTTATAGTATATTCTACCACAAATTAAAAGAAAAGTAAACCTTTTTGTTTTGTTTATAATCAACCACTTACGTTTTTATTCCATTTGTCCACATCTTCCGGCGTGTTGATTTCTACACCATTCCATTCTACAGCAATTACGCCAATTTGTACACCGTTTTTTAACCATCGCAATTGTTCTAATTTTTCAATTTCTTCTTCACGATAGTGAATTAAATTTGCATATGATTGCAATGTTTCTCGTCTGTAACCATATACTCCCAAATGCCAATCGCCATAGCCAGTTATACCTCGGCCAAACCATAAGCACTTACCCCCACCTCTAATTAATTTTACAGTATTAGGATTATTCTGTTCTTTTTCAGGCATTAATGTACAAACAGTGGATACCTCATACTCATTTAATAGTTGATTAGTTTTTTGTATAATTTGAGGAGTCACATCAGGCATATCACCTTGGACATTAATAAACCTATCGTATTTTTTCAATAAAGGTATGGCGCCAGCACATCTTTCAGTTCCATTTTTATAATCAGTTGTTTCAACTCTGCAATTATTGTCATTAAAAAGGTGTGCTATACTCATGTCATCTGTTAAAACATATGTATCATAACCTGATTTAACGCATATATCATAAACGCGTTGAATCATTGTCGTGCCACCTAAATCGCAAAGTGGCTTACCAGGAAATCTACTAGAATTGTATCTAGCAGGTATAAGAATAGCGGTTTCATATTTCATGTAATTTTTTTATACCTAAACACCAGTTCTCAGCCGCATCATTAATATAATGTATAGATTTGTTTGGAAACTCTTCAGTAAAAAAGTATTTTCCATTATTATCAAAATATTTTATGTAACCAAATTCACCTTTAAAGTCAAAGTGAACTTCGCAATAACCTTTTCCAATTTCAGACTCATAAGTTGAAAGTTTTCTGCCCATTTAGTCCTCCACAAAATTAGTGACATTAGGATAAATTTGTCCTATTGCTCTTGCTATCTCCCTCGATAATTCCATATGTTCTTTTTGGGTTCCATTTGACGAACGTAGCTCAATATAATGTATCCAGGAGCGAATAGTACCATTAACATAGAGCCTACTAACTGTATTTCCTTCAGGAAGAACGGCCCTAGCTTGTTCTTTAGCAATCCCATTTTCGATTGCCCATTTATATGATTCTTTTGCGGCACGGATAACATCTCCTTGTTTAGCTTCCCACATCATTTGCAAACGTTCGTCTGTATTTTGAATGCTGTTCTGTCTATTTTTTGGGTCTTGTAATCTAGCTTCTCTTAAAACAAAATCATCGCTAAGATCACTGATGTTAGCATACCGCTGAGAAAACTCTTGAAATGAAAACGATCTGTGTCTGAGCAATTGCCTTGCGATGTCTCTTGTTGTTTCGATTTCAATGCAGGCTGACGCCATTTCGAACGGGGACCAGTGCTTGTGCTTGATGAGGTAATCAAGTAGCTTTGACGTTGTTTTGGTGTTAGCTTGGTTCGATGGATTGGAGACACGGGCACAATACGCGATGAGGTCTTGGATGTTTTCAAGTCCTTTGTATGCTGGTTCTCCAGAGTGTATACGCCCAGAGGGCTGGCTATAGGATATGAGATTTGCATGCATTACTTGCCTTGTCCTCTATATTTTTTAAAGCTGCGTTTCTTAGATTTATTCATACTAGATCTTTTAATGTTTCTTTGACCAATGCTTGTTTTCTTATAGTTTCTGTTCATAGCTTGAATCCTTCAAATTTATTACCAATTTCTGTTTTATCAAAGGTAGGTGTATCATCAATTAACGTTTGTTCTTTCTCATTTACATCATAAAGTTTCATCTTAGATCTATCAACACCAATTACAAAACGTTTTTTAAATGTTGGATCGTTATATCTATTCTTTAGTTGTTTGACTGCGAGTTGTCCCATCCCTTCAAGTTCTTCTGTAGATATGAGGGCAAACATGAGATCTGCGGTTGCGGGTAATCCAAAAGACTCGGACGTATCTTCAAGCCCAATATCCGAGCTAGAATAACCCGAACGAGTCGTTTGCGTTGCAGAAACGATCGGTACGTCAAACTCCACCGCAAGACCTCGTAGTTCTTCAGCAATTGCTTTAATGTAGTTGTATGAGTTGATTGCACCGCCCATTCCTTTCATTCTACTTGATGCACAAATATTTAAATAATCAATGTATATAATATCTGGTTCAAATGATCTCTTTAACTTAAGCTCATTGAGCAGCGCTCTGAAGTGTGCTGCATTGGCTTGACCAGTAGGATATTCTTTTATAATTAATTTACCGTTTGTTCTTTTTGATAAACGATGTACTCTATCAGCAAACATATCTTTACTTAAGTTTGATATCTGATCAATTGGTAAGTCAAGTAAGTTAGCATCAATACGTTCTGCAATTCTTTCTTCAGCCATTTCCATAGTAAGATACAAAACGTTTTTACCATCTGCTAAGTTTGAAGCAGCGCAGTGACACATAAACAAAGACTTACCGACGCCAGTACCAGCAAGGCATATATTTAGAGTTTTATTTGGTAAGCCTCCTTTTGTAATTTTATTAAAATAATCAAGATCAAAAGGAAGTCTTTCCTCGTCTCGGTGGTAAAATTCATATCGCTCTTCAAAGTTTTCAATATAGTCGTGGCCAATGTTCGTATCAAATGAAACTCCTAGAGCTTTAGTAAGAATATCTGGTAAAGCATTCTTACTTAAGCTTTGATGTTTACCATCAATAATAGTAATTGACTCCATGACTGCATTATATAACGCTCTATCTTGACACCATTTTTCTGTAGTATCATATAACCACTGTTTATCTGTAGGTTCTTTTTCAAAGAGTTGTGGTATAATTTCAATTGCATGGCGATACTGTTCTTCGTTAAACGTGTCTGTATTATCTATTTCAATCTTAAAAGATTCTGCGGTTGGAAGTTTATTATATTTAGCAACAAACTTTCCAATTTCTTTAAATAATTTTTGATACGTACCTTCAAAATAATCCGGTCGTATGAACGGTAAAACTTTACGCATAAAGTCTTCATCTGTAAGTATGTTTTTTATGATCGTTTGTTCAATCGAATAATTCATTTATTTCTTTCCAACTATTTAATAGTTTATGGTTATATACGCTTGCATTGTGCAATAAAGTATCATAATCTTGAAGTTTACAGAAGTGCAAATCTTTTTCAATTAATCTAGAAACTTCTTTTAAAAAAGCTCTAAATCTTTCATCATTTTCAGAAATACTATCAAAAGAATAATCAATATAATTATGTAATTTAAATCCACGAGATTTAAAATCTTTATAAAAATTCTTAGGTCCAAAGGCTAAAAAAGGTATTTTATTTTCGATACATTTATAAGTTTTTTCTGTTGCTACACTAAATTTATTTAGTGAAGTACAGTATGTTTCTACAAATACACATAAGTTAGAGTGTAACATTTGAGGAACGACTAAATATTGATCAACTTCATGTACATCATATTCATTTTTTTCTAGTTCACCAAGATAGTTATATTTTTTAAAAGTAAATATATTTAAAATTTCTTCTGTGCTGTGACTATCAAACTCAAATAAATTTTGAGATTTAGTATAATTATAGTAATTCACTATATCTTTTTTAGTAGGTGCACCATCACTTTGTCTATAAAGCAAACTATACCATATGTCATCTCTTTTTAATAAATCTTTTTGATAAAGATATATAAGAAGTGCTGATCTATATTGATTTGAATTGTACATTCCAATGGGAATAGATATGTTCTTATTCTCTGGGTGTTGTCTTAACATTTCTTTTTTTGCCAGAGCTATAAGACCGTCTGGCTTAGCTGTCATATCTATAAATTTATATTCTTTATGATACCAATCATCTAGATCCCAGAGTGGAAGACACTCTTTCATGTGAGATAAAATAATTTTTAAATTTTTTTCTTTTGCAAAAATTTTAGTTTCTTCATTAACGACTTTATCTATAGCAGATTTAATGCATCCATGGTGTAAAACCCATGGATCAACGTTATAAACAATTAAATTATTTTTTTCTGGATAAAATGTATCCTCATTTATAATATTTACGTTATATTTAATTTTAGTTCGTGCTGGATTAAAAGCATATTCATCTATATCAATTAAGCTTCTTCCAATGTGATTAAGACTTGGTATCTGAGGATAAAAATTTTGCTTAGTTTTATCAAACCATAAGTTAAGTTCCATTCAAACATTCCAACATTTGTGCTATAACGCTTGAATTCTTTTGTAATTTTTTAACTTTAACATGAGGATCTAACACTTTATTATTTACAAGATCTTCATAATAACAATGTCTATCGCATGGAACTTTTAAAGTCCGCTCATTTATTTCTGTAAGCCAATCTAAGGTATTTTGCAACTTCTCAGCATCATATGAATATTCATTATTTTCTAATTTAAATGTTTCGTAGCTTTGCCATTGTTTATCTTGTCGAGCCATGAAGTAACTAATACTTTGTAATTTAATATTTCTTCTTAATGTTCTTATTTTAAAAGAATTACTAAGCATATCATTATTTCGCGGAAAAGCATAATTAATTTTATAGACACAAGGGTGTTCTAATAAATCTATTTTTTTCTGCATGTCTTCTTCTGATTCATCTGACATGTGACCTGGATGTGTCAGGTGATTTATTTCATCATAATATGGTATATCAAAAAACTTAGAAATACTTAATCCAAGAGGAGTAGATCCAGTTCTATAAGAATGCAGAATGCAAATGTTTTTGCCATCTTCTAAAGCTTCATTTATTTGATTAAATAATTTTAGTTTATATCTTCTCATTAGATTCTCTAGTTTGTATTTTACCGTCTAAAATAGCTTGTTCTATAATATCTAATAATACCTCACCTGCGCTGTTTTGTAAACCATTATTTTCTGCAGTGAGTTCTGAATCTGGAGAAGATACAACATCGAAGTTAAACGTCATTTTTGCTTCATCATCTTCTACCATATCTTCGCCACTTATTTTAATTGCACCATATTGAATAACAGTTTCAGTGTAATCACCTGTAAGAAAACGAACGTTCCAAGCTTGGTCTTCATGTTTTTCAGATGGAACTAGTTCATAGTCTACATTTTCTTTAGGCATTAGATTTCCTCCAACACGATTTCATCCATAGAAACTTGATCTTGATATCCAATAGAGTATTGCTTCTTAACAAACTCTTTAAAATCAGTGTCAGCAAAGATAGGATCCCAAAACTGTTTTTCTAAAGTTTGATCAAATCGTACCTTTCCAAACTCTTCGCCATTCGGACCATTAGCCTGTTGATACCACCCGTTGGAAGGTTTAGTAACGTACCCACCAGCAAGAGCCACATCAAGAAGCCCGCTGTAGCTGCGAACACCACCGTCCCAGGAAACAGTAATAGGAATCTTAGACTTTTCTTTAACATATCTACTCTTCTCAACATTAATTACAAAATGATAACCTTGGATCTCGGAACCTTTTTTATCTTGTTGTCTACCAAGAATCCAAATATTGTCAGCAGAGTAATAAATTCCTGTACCTCCACCAACAATTGCTTTTGGAAATAAACCTATTTCCATGTATGTATGATTCACCGCTAACAATGAAATATCTTTCATAGCAAGATAAGGCGTTGCCATACGGAACAATCCTTTTAGAGCTTTTGCTCTTGACATATCTGCTACTGACTTTTCATTTAGAGCATCTTCCATTTCTTTTTTAGAAGCAAGGTTACCGATCGAATCAATAACTACAATTACTTTATCACCTCTATCAAGATTTTCTAGTTGACCAATGAGATCAAACTTTAATTCTTCTACATTTGTAATGGGTGTATGAAGAACACGAGAAGTATCAATGTCAAATTGTTGAAAATAATTTTGAGGTGAACCAAACTCTGAATCATAGAATAGCATAACTGAGTCAGGATATTTTTTCATATAAGCACCTGCCATAAGCAGTGCAAATGAAGTTTTAAAATGTTTGGATGGACCCGCTAAGACTGTAAGTCCGGGTGTAAGTCCGCCATCCACGGAGCCAGACAGTGCAACGTTAATCATTGGCACGTCTGTTGGAACCATGTCTTTTTCATTGAAGAACTTTGATTCCGAGAGAACTTCTGTATTTTTTAGTTTTGAATTCTTCTTTAGTTTATCCATTATGGACATAGGTATCTCCTTTAAAAGAATGCTTCGAGAGTTGATGGAACTGGTTCCGACCAAAACTTCTGTGTCTTATTATCTTGTATTGCAAAGTCAGATTCAACAGTACACGCTGTTCCATCTAAAAATCTTTTTACGTTTTCTGCCATGTCTGTTGCAGTAGTAACTGGAACGTTTTGGCAAATCATATTGATGTTTTTTCTACCACCAATGAGATTGAAGTCTTTAGGCATTTTCATTATAGCTAAAGCTTCTCGTACATTTATATATCTGTCTTGATCAGGGTGTGTAAGTTCAATTGGAAAGTGACCAACGAATGCACCGATATAATCTTTTCCAACTTCAGTTGTTTTTCTCATAATATTACCACCGGCTTTAAGCTTATCACCCATTCTTCTACACTTACGTGCATGATTTTCATGGCCTTTATCATCCATCCATTTTGCTACACTGTAATAACTTACACCTTTATCTTCAATATAGTGCAATGGATTGGTAGTCTTATCAATAGTCTTAAAAAATTCAGAGTGAGTTATTCCACCGTGCATTTCTTCTAACACATATTGATAAAAAGGTTCTTGTGAAGGCACTTTATTATTTGCTGTAAGATCTGCCATTTCATCAAGTTCATTGCCAGTAGCATTACGTATGGTGTCTTCTATCTTTTCATGTTTTCTGCTATAATAATTAAATCGAGGAATAGAATTACCTTTCCAAAAGAAATAGAAAGTACGATCTCTAACTTGACTTAGACCATGTAAAATAGATTTAGTTTTATAAATGCTAAAAACATATCCATTCTTACGAGCTAATTTTCTTAGCTGAGAAACAATTTTCTCACCCATTTTACTCGCTAATCTAGGTGCGTTTTCTCCCCAGAATACAGTTGGCTGAATGGATTCAAGGACGTACTCGGCTGACTTAACCATCCAGTCATTAGTGCTGCTATCAGCGCTGCTGCTAGGAGAAAGGGAAGACAGGCCAGCACAAGGGCAAACAGTGTTGATAACGTCCACACTATGAGGCGCAAGATGACCCATGTCAAGCTTAAGATAAGGAACACTATTGTCATAGTAATTAAGAAGTTGACTGTCATTTGCTTCAAAGTCCGTGTAAGATAAAATGTAATCAGGACGTTTCCCGAATACATTTTGCATTGCTATTGTTTCTCCACCAATTAAGGGTACGATGCTTGCATAATTAACCATAGTTTACATTCTGTGCTAGTTCACGTTCATCTTTATCATAGTCTTTACGATAGTTATTATTTTCTTCAATAACTTTTTCTAAAACGGAAAAAGATTTCGCAAAGTGTGCAAACGCTGCTGTGTCTTTTGGAAAACATGCGCCGCCAAAACCACGCTTGCCATCAAACCCAGGAACACTAATGTGTGACCTGCCAATCCTTGAATCTGTTCCAATTGCGTTACTGATAATACCATAGTTACCTCCAAAATTTTCAACTACATCATAAAATTGATTCATCCATAATACTTTTGAAGCTAGAAAACAGTTAATGCCATACTTTACAAAGCTTGCATCTGTAGCTGCCATGTGATAAACTGGACATGGCTTGCATATACTATAATTTATATAAAGTTCTTCAAGACGTTTGGTCGTTTCTTTACTTCCACCAAAAATATGCATAGATGGATTTATAAAATCTTCACACGCGTTTTTCTCTGTTAAAAACTCTGGATTATAAACTACTCTACTTCCACCACCTCTTTTCGCGAGCTTTTCTACGATATCTGGAGTTACTGTAGATTTTATAACAATGATACCAGATCTGCGAAGTAATAATTTTTTAACTGTATCAACTACGATAGAGCAATCTATCTGTCCATGTGCGCCATATGGAGTTGGAACACATACAAATGTCACATCTTCTTGTAATGTTACATCTTCTAAATTTTTATCATATAAAGGATCTATAATAGTTTTCTCTACACTTGGATGAGAAAAACCATAGTCGACTGCTTTACCGACAAAGCCATGTCCTACTATTGTCATCTTCATTAGTTTACTCCATAATATGATTTATACCACGTAATGAATTCTTTAATCCCATCTTTCACAGAAGTTGTGGGCTTATAACCTAACGCCTGCAACTTTGTTGTATCAGACCACGTCTCAGGGACATCTGCGGGGTGTTTGGGGGCTAAAATCCTTTCTCCTTTGCGATCTAGATTTTTTTCAATCTCATCTACAAACTCAAGTAAATCTACCTGTTGGCCATAACCAATATTATAGATCTCATGGTATTGTTTATCAGTTTCAATTAATAGTTTATTTACTACTAATTCTATACCATTTACGATGTCTTGTACATAGGTAAAATCACGTTTCATATCACCAAAGTTATAAAGAGTCATTGGTTTATTATTAACAATCGCATCTGTAAATTTAAACAGTGCCATGTCTGGTCTTCCATATGGACCATATACAGTAAAGAAGCGGAGACCAGCTGACCGCTCTAATTTTGAGTGAGCATACTGACACTCGTTTACACGCTTTGACCAGCCATATGGATTGTTTTGCATATCTGGTCGATCATGTTCATTCCAAGGTAATGGTTGTCCATGCATAACACATGAGCTAGATGCATAAACAGTTGGAATATTCCAACGTTCAGCTTCTTCAATTAATCTCTGTGTACCAGTGATGTTAGTATCAATGTATGGTTGTGGTTCTTCTAGAGCGTGTCTTGGATTAGCATATGCTGCGAGATGCAATATAATATCAACATCTTTAAACATATTATGTCTTGAAATCTTTTCATCTTGAATATCACACATTATAGTTTTAACACCATAATTGTCTTCTAATATTCTAGCTCTTTCTCTTTTTAGTTCTACATCGTAGTAATCGTTGAAGTTATCAACTCCGAATACTTCGAATCCTTTTTCAACAAAGTGTTTTGCTGAGTGGAAGCCTATCATGCCGGCTTGGCCTGTGATAAATATTTTCGTCATACAAAAAATTCCTCGAGTCCTTGTGGTTGGTTGCTAGTAGTGTTCAAAGCGAGATCGACAATTTCATTCACAACCATTTCTCCATCGGAGTGTTGCTTCCAAAATTCAAACGCCATCTCTCTCCAATCATCTCTCATCGCAGGGTCATTTTTAAGTTTGACCATTTGGTCGCGGCACTCATTAAAGTTAGTATGATCAACGCCAAGAGTGCCTGAGTTTTGACATTGACTAATTGGTTTACCTTGTACAGGATGAATTACATTATCACAAAAGTGCTTGTGAAATAATGGAACTGTACCAGATGCTATACATTCAGCATGGCAATTTTCAATATTGTTTCCATAGTGTTCTGCTTTTAAAAAGTATAAGTCAGAACCAAACGCTGATCGCGACATACGGTCCATAGCTTCAGTATTTATGTATTGAGGATAGAGATATGCACCTTTACCTTCAACTTCTTTTCCATATAAATCAGGTGTAAACTTAACTTCATTAAATTGTTTTTCAGGTCTGAAATGATTTTCTACAATTCTACGATCTGTAGGTTTATCTGATTTATTATCTCTATACAAAACTAAAGGATATTGTATAGAGGCTTCTAATCC
>MDSW01196462.1_pt1 | contig 10711 bp, 12 predicted proteins | sample 811171 | NCBI WGS metagenome assembly MDSW01 (sample SAMN05326641, study PRJNA326480) | marine metagenome | isolation source: seawater | place: Atlantic Ocean: North West | collected 2012 | reverse complement strand
ATAGATGGTGATACTGGTATGTGTTGTGCTAATCTCACTTGGCATGGTGTGGCTATATATTGCATATTCATTTAAGAATCGTAAAATTCGCCCCTTGTAGAGTATATAAGCTACATATTATTGTTTGGAGATGGGGCAGACGATAGTGAAAGCTCCACCATCAAGAAGGTCAACAAAATCAAGAAAGCCAAGAAAGTCAAGCAAAGTAAAAAGACAATCGGTTAAAATATTATTAAATAAGAAGAAGCTGACTAAAGAGAATGTAAACGACTACGTCGATGATAACGACTATGAAGTGCCATTATACACCGCAGTATTCGCAGAAGATGCTGATTTGGTATATGCGATACTTAAATTAGAGCCAAACGTGTTTCTAGGAGTTGAAGGCGACGACCAAGAGTGGTTTCAATCCACTGCGATTGGTTTGGCTTATATGAACTGCGCCCATGAGGATAAACCTAATCACGCTATCCTCATATATATGGAAAGATATATATCAGATTACTTAAAAGAATCTCTGAAAGGTTATCATGAAGTAAGCACCATTACTAGAGATTTGGTGGAGAAAATGTGGGAACAAATAAGGACACCCTTACCACCCCGGAAAGATAGCGTGAGACGAAGTACGAACGAAAAAATTATACTTAAACAAAGCTTTAAATTTTAGCCATATTAGCAATGCTGTATCTATATATAAATATATATATTATATAAACGGTCCGAATTATTAAATATTTTCCGCTCGCGCCCCCCAAGCACTCCCCTGCCAGGCTCGCGCCCCCAAGCACACACCCCCTGCCAGGCTCGCGCCCCCAAGCACACCCCCTTCCACGCTCGCGCCCCAACTACAGTCTCCGCAACTGCTCGTGCAAAATGGCATACTTTAGTCTATTTGGTAACGTCGAGTATCCTCTCGAGGGTGACATTGTCATGCCGAAGAGCAACAGTCTTTTTTATAAATATCTCGAAACCGGCAAGATGTCACCGTATCTTATTGCCACACATGTAAATTATTCGACGCACTGCATCACCCACTTGTCGCATCCGGATTTTGGTGAGGACGTGAACGTCATTGAACGAATCTGCAATATTTTGCGTGACAAATTGACATCGCGACTAAACGAGCAATTGTCGGATCCAAAGTCGGATCCCGATTATAAGAAGATTTGCCACGCGTTTGCACTATTTGACCGTTCAAAGGAGCATGGGGTTCCTGCGGCCGATTTCGAGCTGCATCTGCGCCGACCGGTTGAAGAACCAGTCGACGAAGAGTATCTGTTTGACTTCGACACCCCGTTAACGCCGAGAGCCAAACCCATGAGAGCCAAAGCCTCCACTGATCTGGTTAAAAAAAAGCTCGATTTGGAGGAAAAGCTGCGCGATTTGAAAATGGATAGAAAGATTGCGATCGGCCGAGCGAGGCACGAGGCACTAAAAAAACGCAAGCGTAGTTAAGCGTAGCTAGTGTATATACTGTTTGAACGCTTAAAATATAATTTTAAAATTTTAATGACCCAAATTCTACTGCGTCTACGCGCATGAAGGGAAGCTGGTTGCTGAATGACGGCATCTTATCGCTTTTTAACGAAGTCGTTATATCTGTCATTAACTCTGTCATTTTCCGTTTTGCGTAGCCATGCTTTAATCCAGTTTTGGTTTTTTTGCTTTCATCTCCCTCTTTTGGTAGATTCTGTTTGATTTTCTGTACCTCGTCCATGTTAGTCGGTCTGGCAGACCACAGTAGTTTTAAACAATCGCCTACAACACCTGTACTGGTTCTGAATGCGTCGCTCACAGTCAACGTACCTGTGATAACGTTTAAAGTAAAAAGTGCCATGGATTGACCTGGTGCCAAACTGCTCCAAAATTGGAGGCCAGTGAAATCCGTTAAAAAGGTCGCTCCTGCATTTGCACCCACTTCTGCTGCAGATAACGCAAAGGACATTGCCAATATATTCGCGGCATTGTAGTAGAACAGTGCCTTACTCGTCGCGTTCAAAAGAGAGGCAAAGTTTCTATACTCTTCGATCGTCGCAATCCACGCAGTCGCTTTTAATAAACATCCAACGATAAACGCTGCTATCCATCGATCAATAATCAATACAATACCGACGTTCATTCGCGTGGCGTATTGATTATTGATCTTTGTTGCAGTTACCTCGGTGGCGTATCCTATCCCCGCGGTGGCAATGTCCTTGGCAATACTCACTTTTTTCTTGACAAGTGCCGACATAACATACTCACCCGTTTTTTTAACTCCTTTTAAAAGACCCTTTGTCGCTATTTTACCAGCTGCTTTTGGCGCATCCATTACGTCCCATGCAAGGTCTACAAATCCATCCAATAAAACGTCCATGCCGACCTCTCGTATTGTGCGAGTAGTTTCAGCGGCTAGTTTAGTCTTTGCTCTATGTTCTTCAACTTTTGCAATCACTTTACGGTACTCTTGAAGAGAGTCAAATATTCCCTTGGCATTCAGTGGTAATTTATTTTGAAAGTCAAGGTCTTCCTTGCCTACCCCAAATAAAATCTTCGTTTCCACACTAAGAGCATTTGTGAAATTTTTAAATGCTTTATTATCTTCTACTGGATTTTTTATTGTTACCTCTGTCATGCTTTTTGGTAGTTTGCTCGTGAAAAATCCCGTTCTATGATCCCATGTCGCAGCTCGCCCCATATCTACAATTGTTTCACCCGCATCCACAAGTGGCGCAAGAGGCGAAAAACCCCAATCTTTTAAAACGTCTGATGACTTAACTGGAAATTCACCTCGAGCCGCTAGCCCCAGATTTGCCCCTACAACTTTTACAGGATTTTGCGTAAGCATGCCATACAGTATCGAACACATAAGGATCATTGCCGCCACGAAGACGACGCCAATTACGCCACCTTTTATCATAAAAATTGCCGTTGTGAGCAATGTAATCAACGAGTCTTTTGCACTCTTGCTCGTCTCGACAATCTCTTTTTTTCTTTTGCTCGGAATCTTGTCAATTTCTTCTTTCAGATCTTTTAAAATGTTTGGACTTTGCCTAAAAACATTACTGAAGCCATTTTTCTTTATTTCTTCTTCCAGTGCATCTAACTCCTTAGCAAACTTTTGCTGGTTTTCAAAATGTATTTTTAAACTTTCAAATAATTTCATGTCTTCGCCCGATAATGTATTTTGCAGTTCTTTACCTAGATGCTCTTGTAATGTTCTTTTTTGTCGTAAATTTGTAAAATACCTTTTTGTTACTATCTGAACTTCTTTCTTGTATAGTGGACTTAGTTTTTCTTGAAATGCATAAACTGTACTAGTCACTGTGTCTTTACTTACTGCCGTTGAAATGTCCTGTGGGCCCTCTTCGTCGTCATTTTCCGCTTGGTAAGATTTCGCATAACTATGCAATCGATCAAATTCTGCTTTTAAAAACGAATGGAAGCTATGAATATCACCCACGTCCATACACCAGTTGATAGTAAATATATCATTATCATTATTATATACGTTATTTTTTATAAAATTAAGTTCTTTATAGCCTGGAGTGTCTCATTGACTTTGTTCGCCGGATGCTTTAATATCGCAAATTTGTATACTCTTCTTTGCCCTTTAATTCTATACCGTCTTCATCCCCGCTAGAGTCTTTTTGTCTGCAGCACCGTTCGTTTATATATATATATATAGGAGAACACAAATAAACTATCATACCAGCATAGGCTGCAATGATAAGGATTAACAAAACTGGTGGGATAAGGCCCGACATATTTACAAAATAGGCAATGTAGTAATATATACTATAATTCCATAAAACAAATTATACAGCTGACAGGTTCTTTATAGCCTGGAGTGTCTCATTAACTTCTTTCGCCGGATGCTTATGAATTTCGTGGAGCAGTAGATTGGCCAACGAATCCTGTTCTTTGACGATCAACTCGACCTCTTCTTGCTTGTCGTCGAATAGCTTTTTAATTTTGACGGCAAACTCTTCAAAGTCGGCCACCAGACCGTCCGCGCGCTTCGAGATATCTATGTGCGCTTCGATCAGCTGCCATAGACTCATGTTCTGCCAGGCGGCGACAGATGCATTTTGTTTTTCGGTGCAGTATCTTACATTGCGTAGACATTCGCGCTCGAAGTAACCGTGTAAAAACTGGCAGAGACTTGGATATTCGCGTGAGTCGGAATATATTTTAAATGGCTCGTTGTTGTACGAATAGACGATCTCGTTTTCTCCCCCAAGCTGCTGGCAGAGTGTGGGCGTGTGCGCACAGTCGACGTCAACGACTTCGACACCCTTTGCCCACTTGTCTTTTTCCGTGGCGAGCATATTCCATTTTGACATCTTAAACATGCGTTCCGGCACCACCTGACTCGACCAGAGTAGGCATATGACGTGTTTGCCCTCGGTATACTGATAGAAATCGTCGCCCAAGGTGGGTGCCTCGATCATTTCGATGGTGACTTGTGCGCCGACGGCGATCAAGAGACATAAAAGCACAATCCACATTTGACATCCACCTGGGCTGCTTTTATAGTGAGGCTCGCGCCGTGAGGCTCGCGCCGCAATCACCACAACGAGATAAAAAAACTATATATAACCACGAAATCTTCAATGTATGCAAAAGAACCCATGCTACGTCTGTCTAAAGGTAACGCGGCATCGCTCTCCGTGCATTTGCCAGGCACCGATCCACCCACGGTGTCTTGAGGCAATGCGGTCAAAGATGTACTTGAAACGTTGTACGATTTGCAACGGAGCTTACCCTAAGCCTTCTCCGACGTCCTGCGATGGCACCCAGATTATGATCGTCTCGTGCCTATGGATACTGTACCATATAATTTATGAAGTTTAGTATATATATATCATTTGTCTTTATTCATATGACGACCAAGCGCTTTCTGGCCTGCTCGAGTGGTGGCGACCGTGGTGTTATTCTTATAGGCATGCTCCTTGAGCTACATGCACTGCAAGGAGAAGAGGCTGTTTCGTGGGAAGACATGGCTGGTATTTCCGCCGGGGCCTTCTGCGTAGCGAGTGTGGCGCAGACCGACCCCAAAAGCTTTCAACCGGCCATGCTCGCGCTCCAGCAAGCGTTTGAGACGGGCCAGATCGACGTGGTCGAGCACCCGATGTTTCCCTTTCTGCACGTACTGTGGGCAGTCTGGTGCAAGAAGTCGCTCTTTGCGAACACCAAGATGCTCGCCCAGATTGATAAATGGTTCGACGCGACGAAGCTCAAGCGTCCGTTCCAAGTTGGTGCCTACAACAAGACGGACATGTGCTACGAGAGCTTCTCATCCGCCGAGATGGGCGACGAGATGCGCCTGGCTTGCCTGGCCTCGGCCTCAATCCCGCTGGTCTTCCCAGAGACCGAGATCCGTGGCAAGCATTACGAGGACGGTGGCGTCTGTCACATCATCCCGGTCGTCGAGATAAAGGCCTGGCTTGCCAAGACGACTGGTCCGCGGCAGGTTGACGTCATGGTCTGTTACCCCGTGCACGACAAGCAGATGTTTACGAATTCGAACGCGATGATCACAAGCTTTCCGATGGTCAACGAAAGCACGCGAATGATCTCTGACTTGATGTTACAGCGACTGCAGGATGATTTGCACGAGCTGAGTGAGCTCTGTGGTGTCGAGATGGCAGAATTGACGCGCTCTCCCTACGGCAAATGGTCGTCGACCGATGCCAACGGCAGCTTTACCGTCCAGATCGTGTCGCCCTCTACAGCGCGCTACGGTAGCGTTATGTCAATGACCGCGAATCGCAACAAGGATATGTTCGCCATGGGCAAGGCGGTTGTGGATGCATTTATAAAGGCGTAGTATATATGTTTAGGTCAAGTAGTATAGATGTATCAACTGGTCGAAAAACGAGAAAAGGGATGCGCAGCTTGGTGTGAGTCTATAAAACAATACCCACCACGGGTTTGCCACTGTTCCTGTGATATTGATCACCCAGAGGCATGTTGCGATCCATGGTCTTTTGCACATATAGTCTGTGGCATTGTGACGGGTCTCAGTGCTTTTTGGATTGGGTGGTGGTCTATGTTGGTCACCGTCTTGGCGGCAATACTGTTTGAAATCTTGGAGAATACCCAAATTGGTAGCATTATCGCGGCCGAAGTGTGTTGTCATCGTGGTTATGTTGGAGATAATATGTGGAATAGTATTTTTGACATCCTATTCAATACGATTGGGGGGTTGATATCAACCATCGTAATTGAATATGCTGTTTAAATATACCGTATATAACGTAAGTAGTTGAATCAATATGTATCGCTTGAATTATATCCACGCCAGTGTCTACTTTCTGGTGGTCTGTGGGTCGTATTACGCTGCCTACGTGCACAGATCGTTGATCTCCATTCCTTTTTCTATCACTTTGGGTTGGGCGCTGTTTGGGTTGGTCACGGTAGGTCACGATTGCATGCATGGAACATTCAGCCCGTATCCTCGCCTCAATGCGGCTCTTTCATTCATATGTTTAAATTGTATCGTCATGCCAAATGATGTGTGGCAGCAAGAGCACTCTTTTCATCATTCCAATCCCGGCGCACCGGACGACCACATGATACTCGACGGTGGCAATTTCTTTGGTGAAATAAAACATCTTCTATGTTCGCCACATAAGACGAAATGGACACAGGAGCTTGCGAAGCTGCCGCTGGTCGTCTTACTCTTGCTCCTGCCATTGTATTGTGTACCTATTGTGTGGTTGACGACACTGATGTCCTTCGCCTACTTGTCGTTGACCACGCATATCGTTATTCCCAATATTCGTGAAATGGATCATACAAAGCCGAAAGCTGCCGAAGACATAGCAATTAACATCTTCCCAGGGTCACAGGTCTATTGTTTACTGGCGGGTGGTCTCAATTTACACGCTCCACATCATGAAAATCCACGCTGGACGAGAAGTCAGTTGTTTCACGAAGCCAAAGACACACGATACAAATCTGTCAACACATTGTCAGAATTTTGGTCGCTCTTACGAAGTCGATGACACTATAAATTACACTATATATTTATAAGTAAATGTATAAAATTTTACGAAATATATCCTTTCGACGCCGTGGGTACAAGCCACTCGTTAAGACAAGTGGGATATTCGAGCCGACCGTACTGCCGCACGAGACTGCGGAGGCAGAGGAGGAAGAAACCGCGCCGAAATGGGGGGAGGTCCGGTCAAAAGATACTGATTTTGAAACGTTTGATACGGAGAGTAGATACTGGGGGTGAATATCATTTAGAATATATGAACACAGCAAGATGACAAAAAATTGTGGCCAGTATTTAGCGACGCCCACGACAGACATCTGACAGCAATAGTACTATAAAAAATATAAGCATTAAGATAAAATCCATATTTCACGCACACACACACACACATAGTTCTTTTACACTTTAATACTCCACCCACTCGCCTCATCTGTCTACATCTGTCAAAGCGCATAAAAACGCGTGATTTAAAGCAAACAATGGTTAAAGTGCGTACTACCAAACATTTATTGGCCGGCGTAAACCTGGTATTCCCCAGCACAAATGTAGTGTTGGCCTTCGTGACTCGACTGGAAGCCAATAGTGCTGTGAGAGAGGTTATAAAAAGTCTTGTCGACAATGTCGCGAAGATGTGTATAAATGACCGTGATCTAATTGCAAATGCGCTACCTGGCCCTGCTCGCGCTCTTGCTAATAGGCGAATACGTTCCACAATTTGACGAGAATCATAATTTGCTCGCTCGGCAATGCTGGGCCTCGACCGGTACTTGCTGGTGTCATTACACTCCTGATAAAACACCTTTTCGCTATGACGACCCGCGAGCTTGTCCGTCAAAAAAATAGCTATATATATAAATAGACTGTACTATAAAATGTTGACTACACTTACCCTATTCGCTCTGTTCGCTTCGACCTCTGCCATCGGTTCTACCGGCTCTACTGGCGCCACCGGCGCTGCCGTTGGCTGCCCTCCCCTGGGTCTGTCGCTCGACGAAAGCAGTCGCGACTATCTGTCTCTCTGTAGCCAGGACACTCTACGTCGTTATTACATGGCCAACGACTGCTGCATCATCAATATCGCGGGCTGTAATAACATTTACAAAGTGCTCGACGGCGACGTTATTTGTCCATCAGATCGGGTCCAGCTCGTTCCATTTACGCCGCGACCTCGTGATTCTCTCCTCTTTCGGCGAATCCGGAGCCGACGCCGGCGGCGTCTTCGCCGCGTGAAGCGACCGCAACATAAGGTATAACGTGCTATATGCGGCCACGTGCCATACACTGTGTATGATACTGTATAGATGCGTTGGTGTATTCCATAAGACTGAGGGTGTGGCGAGAATGTAGGCAAAGCCTGCAACCAGCGAAGAGCCTATGGCCCATCGCACATGCATGTCTTGCTTCCATTTCGAGATGGCATATCCAATTATGATTAAAAAGAGAATAGATGTTAACCATATGAAGAGTTTGACACCGAAAAACTCAATATCCCCAAATACCGCTACGATGACACCACTTACACTCACGGCTATTGTCGTAAGGAGATTATTGTATTTGTCTATGTTTTCGTCCAAAATTACACAGATGGTGCTGACAATCAGTACATTCTGTGCGGTGATATCGGCCCGGTCAAAGACAAATTCGGCTGATGTAACCCACAGTTTCGAGACGTGAAATAAGATAGAAATCACGAACGAGACAATCAGCACCAATGTATACCACCCTCTAGAGGCGACCGGTTGAAGGACAAGAACGTCGATAAACGAGAAGGTAATCATAATGTGTGTGACCAGGATGAGTATAGCGCCCCAATATTCTAACATCTCGACTGATGCGAGTAGAACTAGTATCAAAACGACCAATGTATAGCACATACAGACAGCGATGACTGTATAGTCGAGACATTTAGCCAAGCGACTGTTGTCCATTGTTAAATATATCTACCGTATTTATATATATATATCAATTTACAATCCTCTCGCCGAGGGGTCTTTAATAAAGCTGTCGCTCCAGGTAAGCCCTCGTGCGCTCGAGCAGGCCACCGTCTCGTCCGAGTAAAAGACCGTCTTTTCGCCATGTGGAAAGTGTTTGTCAAAGAGTCGTCGATAGAGCAGCGCCTCCTTGGTTTTGGGCGTTTGGTACGCGTAGCGATGTGGTGTACGATAATTCTCTGCGTGCTTTCGCAAGGTATCGATCCAACCATCGCCTACCCCGTCTGAAAATTGCACCTTGGGACGCAAAGCTAGTTGCTTCGGCATGGCGTCTAAGAATTCTTGCCGCAGAAGCCATTTGGTCTGGCGTTCGCCGTCCGGGTGCGTTTTTGACAGCTTGTGAATGGGGTCGAGACAATGCATAGCAAAGTGAACCAGCGATTTGTCTAAATACGGGACCCTGCACTCAATTCCATGGTAGGCGAGGGTTTTGTTGGCCCGGAGACAGTCGTGGTAATGGAGTCGAGACATTTTGGTGACGCATTCGTCGTGCATTTCCTGTCGGCTTGGGCACCATTGATTGTACTTATACCCCCCAAAAAGCTCATCGCTTCCTTCCCCCGAAAAGAGTACTTTGATTCCAAGTTTTCGAACTTCGCGACCGAGAATGTACATTGGCACTGAAGCCCTTACGGTCGTGACGTCGTACGATTCTATAGCCCTGACCACTTTATCGAGGATGGCAATTCCCTCGTCTGGGTGAAAGACAAATTCGTGATGATTTGAGCCAATGTGTTCGGCCATCTTACGCGCCCACTTCAAGTCGTCCGAGTCCTTGATGCCGATCGAGAAGGTATGTAGATTTGACCAGGCCATGCCTGACCGATCGGCGGCCGCAATGGTGGCTGCGATCACGGATGAATCGACACCGCCTGAGAGCAAAACGCCCCAAGGGACATCGACCTTGAGTCGCTTAGTGACCGCCGTGGTGATCAATTTGCGCAAGGTACCAGGAACATAGACGTCGCTCGGCGCCTCCTTTGGATATTCTGCCGCGTATCGCACGCAACCCGACAAGCTGACGATATGTCCGGGTGGCACAATCTCGACATTATCGAGGCCAAACAAAGCCTTGAGCTCGCTCGCCACCCAGACCCTATTGCCCGAGCGCGCCATGTAGAGCGGTATAACCCCCACCGGATCTCGCGCAGCGTAGAATTCGTGTGTAACGCGATTGTACGCGACGAACGCGAATATGCCGTCGAGCTGTGACGGGACTAAGCGCGGGTCGATCGTTTGCAGAAGCTCGAGGATACAATAGCTGTCTGATTCGTGCTCAGTGTCGGTATTGTATATTTCCCCATTGTGTACCACGGACCAGTCACCGGCCTCCATAGGTTGCCGACCACCCTGTTTGCCATTACCCGGGTGCGAAATACAGTTGCGCGTATGACCCATGGAAAATTCTGGGCCAACTGCCACATGTTGCTCATCCGGGCCTCGCGGCGCTAGGGTCACAAGCCGAGTGACAAAGTCTGAGTCGGTGTTGAGCGAGAAGAGAATGCCGCACATATATATTTATTTTACGAGTAATAAATAGTGTAAAAACAACTTGTATATCTTAATATCCATAAGTGCCGTTATGTGAATTACAGGAATGGCATAGAAATTGCCATTCTGCTTTTTCGTCGTGGAACGTTATCCATTTATCGGCAAAATCTCTGTCCACAATGCGATACACGCCATCGACATCATGAACGCGGACGTCATCCATTTTCTTTTGTTCCTGGTT
>MDSW01173198.1_pt1 | contig 10711 bp, 13 predicted proteins | sample 811171 | NCBI WGS metagenome assembly MDSW01 (sample SAMN05326641, study PRJNA326480) | marine metagenome | isolation source: seawater | place: Atlantic Ocean: North West | collected 2012 | reverse complement strand
TCGTAAAATAGTTCTAAACTCAGTAATTTTAAAATGGGGTGTTGTTCAAAAAGAATTTAACGAGAGAATAAAATTTTAAGTATTTTTTCTATTATCCACCAAACTTTGAACAACGCTTGGATCAGCTAAAGTAGTTGTATCACCCAACTGATCATGTTCATTTGCAGCTATTTTTCTTAAAATTCTTCTCATAATTTTACCAGACCTTGTTTTTGGAAGTCCTGGAGTAAAATGAATAAGGTCTGGAGTAGCAAGAGGACCTATCTGTTTTCTTACCCAAAGTTTTAAATCTCTTTCAAGTTCACCAGTTTCTGATTCACTTGCATTTAAAGTCACGTAACAATACAAACCATTTCCTTTAATATCATGTGGATAACCGACAACAGCAGCCTCAGCTACTTTAGGATGAGCCACAAACGCACTTTCGATCTCTGCAGTACCTAGATTATGTCCTGACACAATTATTACATCATCAACTCTGCCTGTGATCCAATAATATCCATCTTTGTCTCTTCTGCATCCATCGCCTGTAAAATATTTACCTTCAAATTGTGAAAAATATGTATCAATAAATCTTTGATGATCTCCATATACTGTTCTCATTTGTCCTGGCCATGAATGAGAAATACAAAGCCTTCCTTCTCCTGCTCCTTTTATTTCTTTTCCATCTTTATCCAAAATAGCGGGCTTAATTCCATAAAAAGGTTTAGTGGCTGAGCCAGGTTTTAAGGTTATAGCTCCTGTTTGAGGTGCTATCATTATTCCACCAGTTTCAGTTTGCCACCAAGTATCTACTATTGGACATTTAGAATTTCCTACAGTTTTATAATACCACATCCATGCCTCAGGATTTATTGGTTCACCTACAGTTCCTAATAATTTTAACGATTTTCTCGATGTTTTATTAACTGGACCATCACCTTCACGCATTAAAGCCCTAATTGCAGTTGGCGCAGTGTAAAAAGTATTAACCTTATATTTATCAACAATTTGCCACCATCTAGAGCTGTCAGGATAATTTGGAACACCTTCAAACATTATTGTAGTAGCTCCATTGGCTAAAGGTCCATAAATAATATAACTGTGTCCTGTAACCCAACCAATATCAGCAGTACACCAATAAATATCCTTAGGTTTATAATTGAAAATATATTGATGAGTCATTGATGCATAAACCATATAACCACCAGTAGTATGCAAAACCCCTTTCGGTTTTCCAGTTGATCCAGAGGTGTACAGAATAAATAATGGATCCTCAGCATTCATTTCTTCTGGATCACAATGTGAAGGCACATCTTTAATTAAATCATGATACCAAACATCTCTATTGTCATTCCAATTTATTTCTCCTCCAGTTCTTTTAACAACAATACATTTTTTTACATTAGGACAACTCATTAGTGCCTCATCAGTTGTTGTCTTAAGTGGAATTGTTTTTCCGCCTCTAACCCCCTCATCTGCTGTGATAATATATTCTGACTCACAATCATTAACTCTTCCCGATATTGACTCTGCAGAAAATCCACCAAAAATAATTGAATGTACAGCACCTATTCTTGCACATGCTAACATTAAAATTGCTAATTCAGGTATCATTGTTAAATAAATTGTAACTCTATCTCCTTTTTGTATCCCCAATTTTTTTAATCCATTTGCAGCTTTAGATACTCTTTGATGAAGATGTTTATATGAAATTTTCTGATTATCTTTTGGATCATCACCAACCCAAATAATTGCAGTTTTATCTTTTTTATCTTTAAGGTGTCTATCAATACAGTTTGCGGATGCATTTAATGTCCCATCGTGAAACCATTTAATTCTTACTTCTTTAGAACTGTACTTAATATCTTTAATTTTTTTATAAGGTTTTATCCAACTTATTCTTTTTCCTTGTTTTTTCCAAAAACTATCATTATTTTTAATAGACTCATTATAACTTTTTTGATATTGAGATTTGTTTGCTAAGCTTGCTTTAACCCATTCACGTCTAGTTTTAATAATTAATTCAGTTGAAGAATTATTTTTGTCAATTTTTTTATTGGTTTTTTTTCTTAAGCTTTTTTTTCTCTTTTTTTTTATTTTTTTATTTTTTCTTTTAACTACCCTTTTCTTAAATTTATTTTTTCTCCTAACTACTTTTTTTTTGGAAGATTTTTTTATAGTTTTTTTTCTTTTCTTTTTTTTTGGCATAAAGTAAAAAATATATAACTAAATCTTACTCATCTTATTTAAAATTTTCCAGCTTTTAGAATCTATGGGCATCACTGATAATCTACTTTGCTTAACTAAAGATAAATGGCGTAATTCCTTGTTTTTTTTGATTTCTTCGAGACTTAAAGGTTTATCAAGTTTTCTCAAAAACTTAACAGTTACAGCAACGAATCGCCCAGTTTTATCAGTTCTATCCAAAAAAGCTTCATTGATCACCTCTACTACTCCAACTATTTGTTTTCCAATATTCGAATGATAAAAAAAACATTGATCTCCCTTCCTCATAGATCTTAGGTTATTGGCTGCTTGATAGTTTCTTACGCCATCCCAAGGTGCACCTTTGGAGCCTACTTTTTTTTGTTGATCAATTGACCAAACATCTGGCTCAGATTTTAACAACCAATATTTCATTATAGTTGCACACCAGCTCCTTTTAAAAATGCAGCATTTTCGTCCAGCGGCCACCGGGGTTTTGCTGGATAATCTAAATTACTAAACTGTTTAATCTTAAACTTTTCTAAACCTACCATAGCTATCATTGCTGCATTATCTCCACACAAATCAATAGGTGGAAAAATATGTTTATAATTATTCTTATGACAAAGTTTTGTGAGCATAGATCTAATTTTTTTATTGGCAGCAACCCCTCCTGCTACAACAAATATTTTATTTTCAACCGTTTTGATTTTTTTAAACTCATCAAAAGCAATTTCAGTTTTTTTTTTTAGAATATCTTCAATTGTTTTTTGGAAAGAAGCAGCTATATCAAACTTATCTTGTTCGTTTTTAATATCTTTGCTTATTTTTAATATAGCTGTTTTAAGTCCTGCAAATGAGAGATTACACCCACCTTTATTAAATATTGGTTTAGGTAACTGAAATCTGTTTGGATTTCCCTTTTCAGCTAAGATTTCTATTTGTGGACCACCTGGAAATTTAATTCCAAGTAATTTAGCTGTTTTATCAAAAGCTTCTCCTAATGCATCATCAATAGTTGTTCCTAATCTTTTATATGAACCAATACCATTCACGGCTAAGAATTGAGTGTGTCCTCCTGAGATTAAAAGTAATAAATATGGATAACTTAATTTTGAATTAAGTTTTGGACTTAATGCATGACCCTCTAAATGGTTTACAGATATAAAAGGTATATTTAACGATGATGCTAAAGATTTTCCAAAACTAAGACCTACAGATAAACAAACAATTAATCCTGGTCCAGCAGTTGATGCTACAGCGTCTATATCTTCAATTTTTTTTCCACTATCATCAATTGCTCTTTGAACAATCCAGTCAATCTTTTCTATATGTGATCTAGCAGCAAGTTCGGGAACTACACCTCCAAAATCTTCATGTACTTCAACTTGGCTTGAGACAACACTTGATAAAACTATTGGTATTCCTTGTTCATTTTCAGTTATAATCGATGCAGCTGTTTCATCACAACTAGATTCAATCCCTAAAATTATTGGCTTTTTGTTCATTCAAATAGTTTTTATTAATAGTACAATCTCTTTACAAGCATGAAAAAAGAAAAAATTATTATTGGTTCAAGAGGTAGTAAATTAGCACTTATTTACGCTCAAAAAGTAAAAAATGAAATTATAAAAAGCTCCGACTTAAGGGAGGATCAATTAATAATTAAACCAATTGTTACTAAAGGTGATCAAGTTTTAGACAAAAGACTTTCTGAAATGGGTGGTAAAGGATTATTTTCAAAAAATATTGAAAGCGAATTAATAGATGGGAATATACATATAGCTGTTCATGCTCTAAAAGATATGCCAATAATTGAGACAGAAGGATTGTTAAACAATTTTTTTTTAAAGCGAAATGATCCAAGAGAAATTTTAATTAGTAAAGATAAAAAGAAACTTAAAGATTTAAAGCCAACTTCAATAATTGGAACCTCTTCATTTAGAAGAGAATTTCAAATTAAAAGTATCAGAAATGATGTTTTATGTAAATTGATTAGAGGTAATGTAGATACTCGATTAAAAAAACTAAGAGATGGCTCGTACGATGCAATAGTTCTTTCATCAGCAGGCATAAAAGCATTAAAATTAGAAAAAGAAATTGATCAAATATTTTTAATTCAAGAAATTATTCCTAGTGCAGGTCAGGGTGTCATTGCTATGCAATGTAGAGATGATGACAGTAGAACAATTGATTTGTTGAAAAAAGTAAATGATATTCCCACTTCTAAATGTGCTTTAGCAGAAAGAGATGTATTAAGAATTTTGGAAGGAGATTGTGAAACAGCAATAGGAGTACATGCGTTATTGAAAGATGATCAAATAACCTTAGAAGCAGAATTATTTTCTTTAGACGGTTCTGAAAGATTTTATGAAAAAAATACAAAAGATATAAAAGATTTTGACAAAATAGGTGTTGAAATTGGTAAAATTTTGAAAGAAAAATCAAAAGGTAGCTATAAAAAATAGATATGCATGTTTTGTTAACAAGACCATTAGATGATTGTTCCGATTTGATTCTTCGATTTAAAGAACTAGGTCATATAGTTTCTCATTTACCTTTATTGTCTATTGAAATGGTTCCTTATGATGATAGTTCAATTTTGAATTGTAAAGGAATAATTTTTACAAGTGCAAATGCAATTAAATATTTAGACCTTAAAAAAATCGATAAGAATATAAAATGTTTTTGTGTTGGTTTAGCAACAGAAAAAAAAGCAAAAAATGCTGGATTTCAAAACATTATTTCAGCCGAGGGAAATGTAAGAAATCTTTTAGAGTTAATACAACAAAATTTTAACTCTAGTGATGGAAATTTAATTTATATAAGTGGAGAAGTTATTTCTTCAGATTTAGATAAAAAGTTAATTGATGAAGGATATTCTATTACTAGACTAATTAACTATAAAACAAATCATAACAAAAATTTTGAGAAAAGTTTTGTTGAAAAATTAAAGATTAATATGCCAGATATAGTTTATATTTATTCGCAAAATAGTGCTCTTAGTTTCTTAAATTTTATTAAAAATGAGAGAATAGAAAACCTATGGATGAACACTAATTTAATGTGTATGAGTGAAAAAAGCTCATCTATATTGAATGAAATTAAATGGAAGAAAATATTTATTTTTAATTCTGGAGAAGAGGAGTTTTTGTTATATAAAATTTAAGTATGGATTTAATAAATAATTTTTCGGAAATTTTTTTATCTGTCTGGAATAAAGGCATTCTTGGAGTAGATATATTTCAAATTTTGATTGGGATTGGTATTTTTTTAATCTTCTTAATTTTTCGTGGATTAATAAGCAAGCTTGTCATTAAAAAGTTAGAAATTATTTCAAAAAGAACAACCAATAAATTAGATGACACTTTTGTTCAGTCACTTATTGGTCCAGCGAGATTTTTGCCGATTGTTTTAGGTTTTTTTATAGCCAGTTATTATATGACTTTCTCGATTGAGGGAAGAGAGATAGTTGATACAATAAATAGGACTTTAATAACTATTTTAATTTTTTGGGTCATACATCAAATTATAGAACCTGTTTCGTACATTTTAAGTGGATTAGATAAATTATTAACAAGAGAACTTATAGGTTGGATCATTAAATCACTTAAAATATTAATTTTTATATTAGGACTTGCTGCTGTATTAGAATTATGGGGAATTAAGATAGGCCCAATAATTGCTGGACTAGGTTTATTTGGTGTTGCTGTTGCATTAGGTGCACAAGATTTATTTAAAAATTTGATTTCAGGAATTTTGGTTTTAGTTGAGAAAAGATTTAAAATTGGAGACTGGATTTCTGTTGAAGGTATTATTGAAGGAATAGTTGAAAAGATTGGTTTTAGATCAACAACAATAAGAAAGTTTGATAAATCTCTTGCAATTATTCCAAACTTTCAATTTGCAGAGAATGCTGTTATTAATGTTAGTGAAACTTCAAATTGGTTAATAAGCTGGATAATAACACTTCAATACGACACTACTGTAGAACAATTAAAAAAGATAAGAGATGAAATTGAAGATCATATCAATACTGGTAAAGATTATAATACTTCTATAGGTGTCGCAGTAAGAGTTGATAAATTTTCTGATAGCTCAATTGATATGTACGTAAGATGTTTTACAAACTCAAGTAGTTGGAATAACTGGCTCGATGTTAAGGAAAGATTAGCAATTTCAATTAAACAAATAGTAGAAAAAAATGGAGCTTCCTTTGCATTCCCAAGCCAATCTATTTATGTAGAAAAAAAATGATTGCAATTTTTTATCTAACATTACAGATATTAAAATTATATTCTTATGTTGTAATAGCTAATGTAATAATAAGTTGGTTAATTGCCTTTAATGTTCTAAACACACAAAATCGCTTTGTTTACTCAATTTTGGAATTAACTTATAAGTTAACAGAGCCATTTTTAAATCGTATCAGAAGATTTCTACCAAATTTAGGATCTTTGGATATTTCACCAATTATTCTGCTATTATTGATTTGGTTTATTGAAATTTGCATGAAAATCTATATTGCTCCATTAATATTTTAAAATTTATGATTTTAATTGATGGAAAAAAAGCTGCAGCAGAATTACGTGAAGAACTAAAACATGAGGTGTCCTCATTAAAAAAAAAATTTAATAAAGTCCCAGGCTTAACTGTAATTTTGATTGGTGACCTTACACCAAGTCAAATTTATGTAAGAAATAAGGAAAAATCCGCAAATGAGGTTGGGCTTAAATCAGAAGTTATAAGATATCCGGATACAATTGAGCAAAAAGTTGTTTTGGAAAAAATTAAGGAACTTAACAAAGACGATAGCGTTTCGGGCATTTTAGTTCAATTACCGTTACCTAAACATATTGATAAACAAAAAGTAATTCAAACAATTGATCCATCAAAGGATGTTGATGGTTTTCATCCCATGAATGTTGGCAACTTATCATCAGGTTATGATAGCTCTATTCCATGCACTCCACTTGGTTGTTATCTATTAATAAAAAAAACCGAACCAAACTTAAATGGAAAAAAAGCTGTAGTAGTTGGTCGATCAAATTTAAATGGAAAACCAATGACTCAATTACTTTTAAAAGAGAATTGCACTGTAACAATTACTCATTCTAAAACTAAAGATTTAAAATCTGAATGCTTGAAGGCAGATATTATTGTGGCAGCGGTTGGAATTCCAGAGCTTGTAAAAGGTGATTGGGTTAAAAAAGAGACAATTGTTATTGATGTTGGAATTAACAAAACTGAAAAAGGTATTGTAGGAGATGTAGATTTTGATGAAGTTTCAAAAGTTGCAAAAGCATTAACTCCCGTTCCTGGGGGAGTTGGACCAATGACCATTGCCTGTTTGCTGAAAAATACCATTGATTGTTTTAAAAGATCTCAAAAATAAAGGTTTTTTGAAAGTTTTTTTGTCTCAAATAAGAATAATTTAATTAAAATAATTTTAAATTTGATAATCTTATCTAATGAAAAGACCAAAGTACCATTACAGAATCGTAATTATAATGTTGATACTTACTGTGATACCCATAGGTGCAACTCAGCTTGGTTGGTATTTTTACAATCAACAAGTAGGGTTTGATTATGGAATGATTGCAGGAACTTTTTCAGTTATACTTGCAGCATATTTAATGTATCAAAAAGGTTGGAGAAATGAAGATGAAGATGAGGATTAAATCGTGGAAAAACTGATTTTTTTCGTTTTAGTAATTCCTATATTAGCATTTGTTTTATACCTTGGCGGGTCAGCTATCATGAAAGGATTTAAAGCAAAAGAAAAAAATAAATCTGAAGATAATCACGATGAAGACTTAAATGATTTAAAATCTTCAGAAAATTTAAGTGACGAATTGATGAAATTAAATGAACTCTTGCAGTCTGGAGCTTTAACACAAGAAGAATTTGATAAAGCAAAAAAAAAATTATTAGATAATTAAAAATTTTGTTTTCTTTAATAAAAAAAAAAATTCACATTATTCATAATATTTATATCAAAAATAGATTCTTTCTTAAAAAAAAAAGTTATTCTATGGATAAAGAAGATTTGAATATTCTAAATTTTTTTAAAAATAAAAAAGATGGATTTTATGTTGATGTTGGTTGTTTTCATCCAATTAATAGAAATAATACTCATTTATTGTATATGAATAATTGGCGAGGAATTAATATTGATATTAGCCAATTTTCTATTGATTTATTTAATTTTTTGCGGCCAGATGATCTAAATTATAAATGTGTAATTTCAGAAAAAAAACAAAATGTAAAAATTTTTTTTCAAAAAGAGCTCAGTCAACTAAGTACAACTAACGAAGAACAGGCAAACAAAGTATTTCAAGGAAGAATTAAAACAAAAGTAATGCAAGCTTACACTCTTAATGAAATTCTAGAAAACAGCAAGTATTGTAATAGAGAAATTGATTTGTTAGATATAGATGTTGAAGGAGCAGACTACAAAGTATTATTAGGGCTCAATTTTGAAAAATATAACCCAAAATTAATTTGTATAGAAATACATAATCAAGACATTCATAATGATGAAATCTATAAATTTTTAAAAAATAAAGGGTATCAACATATTTGGTCTGGTGTTTTTAGCCATTTATTTAAAAATTCATCATAGATTAAATATTTTCCATTAACCACAAACCATCTTGTCCTAAAAAGTAAATTTTTCCATTAGAAGGATGAACTTGTATATCTCTTATTCTTCCAATTTTATTTTTGAAAATAATTTCTTCTTTTACTTTTGATAAATCTTCAAAATTTAATTTTCTCAAAGACTGATCTTTAAGTGAAGTAATTAAAGCATGTCCGTTCCATTCATTAAATTCTTTTCCTTTATAAATAGATATTGCGCTAGTAGCGATAGATGGTGTCCAATAATGTATAGCTTTTGTGAAACCTGGTTTCCATTTTGGACCTATAGGAAGGCCAGAATAATTTGTTCCTCCCCATCCTAAAATTTTCCACCCATAATTTTCACCTTTTTTAACCTCACCAAACCAATCACCTCCTCTAGCACCATGATTGCTCATGTAAATCTTTCTATCGAAAGGGGATAAAGTTAAACCTTGAGGATTTCTGATACCTATTTGATAAATTTCAGGTAACCAGTCTGATTTTCCCTCGAATTTTGGATTATCTTTTGGGATTTTTCCATTCGTAAGGATTCTAATGATGCTCCCAGGATGCTTAGAAGGATCCTGTGCAATCATGCCTTTATTTCTCTCACCTACAGATGCAAATAAGTAATTATCTCTAATTACTATTCTTGATCCAAAATGATAACCAGAATCAATTGGTGGTTCTGCTTGAAAAATATTATAGAATTCCAATTTTTTTTTATCAAATTTAGCCTTAGCTATAGAAGTACTAGTTTTCCAATTACCTCTATTTTCAGTGTATGATATGTAAACATAATTATTTTTAAAAAGAATATCCATTAAACCACCTTGACCATGTTCTAAATAATTTAGATTATGATTAATCTCAGAAATTTTTTTGGAATTAAGATTTATTAATTTAATTTTTCCACTTTTCTCTGTAATTAGTAATTTTTCATTATTTATAAATGAAGATCCCCACGGATTATCTAGATTAATGATTTTTTTAAAACTTAAACTTTCTGCCAAAGAAACAGTAATATTAAACAAAAACAAGAATAAAAAAAAAGCAAGACTCTTCACTTTACGAAAGTTTTGATCTACCACCATCAACAGCTATTATTTGACCTGTAACCCATGAGCTGTCATCTGTAATAAGAAACTTTGCAAGTGAAGCAGAATCTTTACCCTCACCTAATCTTTTTAAAGGATGGGCTTTAGCTATACCATCCGCTAATGCTTTATTTTTTAACATTGGTTCAGCAATTTTTGAATTAGTCAAACTAGGTGCAATACAGTTCACCCTTATATTGGGAGCAAATTCTGCTGCCAATGAAACTGTTAAACCCTCAACCGCAGCTTTTGTAGATGCAATTATAGCATGATTTGTGAAACCTCTTTGAGCAGCAACTGTGGAAAATAAAACTACCGAACCTTTATTTTTTTTTAAATTATCTTGGTATCCTTTTATAACTTCGACAGCTGAGTATAGATTTAGTTTCATACATTTGTTGAAATCTTGCTCGTTAACCATTCTTAAAGGTTTCAAATCAATTGAACCCACACAATAAGCAATACCTTTTACATCTGAAATATCGTTTTTAACTTTTTCTACAAATCCATCTTCCAAAACATCAGCTATCGTAAATGCACAACCTAATTTTTCAGAAATATTTTTTGTTTCATTCTCACTTCTTCCAACTAAATGAACTAAATTTCCTGAATTTACTAATTGTTCAGCTAAACTAGAACCGATGGATCCTGTCGCACCAAGAATAAGATATTTTTCTGACATAAAAAATTTTATTAGTTATATATAATTATGAAGTTATTTTTTATACTGGGTAATCAATTATTTCCATCAAAATACTTGGATCGCTTCAAAAAAGACCACCTAATTTTTATGGCAGAGGATT
>MDSW01164366.1_pt1 | contig 10711 bp, 9 predicted proteins | sample 811171 | NCBI WGS metagenome assembly MDSW01 (sample SAMN05326641, study PRJNA326480) | marine metagenome | isolation source: seawater | place: Atlantic Ocean: North West | collected 2012 | reverse complement strand
CGCAAACCATTCCGCGCCCCGGCGCAGGATTGTGCCGACAACGGCAATCGACTCGACATTGTTCACGGTCGTCGGGCAGCCATAGAGGCCTGCATTGGCCGGGAATGGCGGCTTCAGGCGCGGCTGTCCCTTCTTGCCCTCAAGACTTTCCAGCAGAGCGGTCTCCTCACCGCAGATATAGGCGCCGGCGCCGTGATGGACGTAGAGATCGAAATCCCAGCCGTTCACATTGTTCTTGCCGATCAGCTTTGCCTCATAGGCTTCCTTGATCGCCGCTTCGAGCGCGTGGCGCTCGTTGATGTACTCGCCACGAATATAGATGTAGCAGGTATGTGCGCGCATCGCCCGGCTGGCGATCATGCAGCCCTCGATCAGCAGGTGCGGATCATGGCGCATGATTTCGCGGTCCTTGCAGGTGCCGGGCTCTGACTCGTCAGCATTGACGACGAGGTAATGCGGACGATCCCGCACTTCCTTCGGCATGAAGGTCCATTTGAGACCGGTCGGGAAGCCGGCCCCGCCACGCCCGCGCAGGCCGGAATTCTTGATCTGGTCGCAGAGCCAATCTGGTCCCTGATCCAGCATTTCCTTGGTCAAATGCCACGCCCCGCGCTTCTTCGCGGCTTCCAGGCCCGGCGAATGAAGCCCGTACAGGTTCGTGAAGATACGGTCCTTATCCTGCAGCATCAGTCATCATCCTTGCTGGAGGGCACGTCGCCCGAATCGACGCGCTTCGAGAATTCAGTTTCACCGCCAGCGGCCAGCGTCTTCGCCTGCGCGATCCAGTCTTCGCGCTGAATACGGCCGGGAAAGCTCATGAAATCCTCAACCCAGTCGACATTGGCTGGCGTCCATTCGGCAATCTGGCGGAAGGTGAAGATACCGAGTTCGTTAAGAGCATCTTCATTCTTCGGACCAATGCCCTTGATGCGTTTGAGGTCGTCGCGGTCTTCGAGCGAAATCGTTACAGACTCGGGCCGCTCACCTGCGGCGTCCTTCACTTCCTCTTTCGGAATGAGCCTGGTCTTGGTGCCATTGTCGGCGGGCTCGGCAGTCTCGCGTTTGGTATTCGTAGGCGGCACTTCCCTGGGCTTGCCGGCTTCAACCGGTTTCGTCTCGTCGGCAGACTCAGGCGCCACGAGGTTCGGCAGAACCGACACGGTATTCCGGCTGCCATCGAACAAAGACGGGTCCGTCAGAATCGCGGAACCACCTTCAGGCGCACTGTTGATCCGGTCGACCTGCGGACCCGGCTGAGCCTCCGCGCCATTCTTCAGCTTGTTGATGATCTGCCGGAATGTATCCGCGGTCAGGTCTTCAAAATAATCGTCATTGATCTGCACCATCGGCGCATTGGCACAGGCACCGAGGCATTCAACTTCTTCCCAGGACAGCTTGCCATCGTCGGTGACGTACATCGGCTTGCCAATCTCCGCGTGGCAGACCTCTTTCAGGTCTTCCGCGCCGCGCAGCATGCAGGGCGTCGTGCCGCACAGCTGAACGTGGAATTTCCCGACCGGCTGAAGACGGAACATCGTGTAGAAGGTCGCGACCTCATAGACGCGGATGTACGGCATCTCCAGGCGGTCTGCGACTTCCCGCATGGCAGGCTCGGACAGCCAACCATTATTGTCCTTCTGCGCAAGCCACAGCATTGGGATAACCGCCGAACGCTGACGGTCCGCCGGATACTTGTTCCGCCAGAAGGCAATCTTTTCTTCGGTCTCGGGCTTGAAAGCGAAGCTGTCGCCTCCGGCCTCCAGATCAAAACGGCGCAGTGCCATACTAGTAATCCCTGCCCTGTGTTCTCATCGGTCGATCTCCCCGAACACGATGTCGAGGGAACCGAGGATGGCGGATACGTCCGCCAGCATGTGCCCTTTGGAAAGATGATCCATTGCCTGAAGGTGTGGAAAACCCGGCGCGCGGATCTTCGCCCGATACGGACGGTTCGTACCATCGGAGACGAGATACACGCCGAACTCGCCCTTTGGTGCCTCAATCGCGACGTAACATTCGCCTTCCGGAACGTGGAAACCTTCCGTATACAGTTTGAAGTGATGGATCAGCGCTTCCATCGAATTCTTCATCTCGGCCCGGCGCGGCGGCGCCAGCTTTGACCCCGGCACCAGAACGGGCCCCGGCCCCTCCTTCGCCATCAGCTCAATGCATTGCTGCATGATCTTGGTCGACTCGCGCATTTCTTCCATGCGGCAGACATAGCGGTCGTAATTGTCGCCGTTCTTGCCAACCGGAACCTTGAAGTCGAGTTCGGAGTAGCACTCGTAAGGCTGCGAGCGGCGCAGGTCCCAGGCGAAGCCCGAACCACGCACCATCACACCGGAGAAGCCCCAATCCATGATCGTCTTCTCATCGACGAAACCGATATCGACATTGCGCTGCTTGAAGATGCGGTTCTCAGTAACAAGACCTTCAATCTGGTCGAGCTTGCCGGGGAACTGCTCGCACCATTCAGCAATATCGTCGAGCAGCGCCTGCGGCAGATCCTGGTGAACACCACCGGGACGGAAATAGGCCGCATGCATGCGGCTACCGGACGCGCGCTCATAGAACACGCACAGTTTCTCGCGCTCTTCAAAGCCCCAGGTAATCGGCGTCAGCGCACCGACGTCGAGGATCTGCGTCGTCACGTTCAGCAGGTGCGACATGATCCGGCCGAGCTCGGAATAAAGCACACGGATCAGGCTTGCCCGGCGTGGAACTTCAATACCCATCAGCTTTTCAACCGCGAGGCACCAGGCGTGTTCCTGGTTCATCGGCGAGCAGTAGTCCAGCCGGTCAAAGTACGGCATGCCCTGCAGGTAGGTCTTGTACTCGAGCAGCTTTTCGGTGCCACGGTGCAACAGGCCAATATGGCTGTCGACGCGGGTAACGAGTTCGCCATCCAGATCGAGGATCATGCGCAGCACGCCGTGCGCTGCAGGGTGTTGCGGCCCGAAGTTCAGCGTGAACTTGCGGTCGTCCATGTCAGAGATGTGAGCCGTGTCGGGCATTATTCGGACACCTCCTCAGCCTTTTCATCTCCCGGTATCTGCCCGGTCATTCCCTCCCACGGAGAGAGGAAGTCGAAGTTACGGTATTCCTGCGTCAGCTGGACCGGCTCATAGATCACGCGCTTTTCAAGATCGTCGTAGCGCACTTCATAATTGCCGGTCAGCGGGAAGTCCTTCCGCAGCGGATAACCCTCGAAGCCATAGTCAGTCAGAATCCGGCGCAGGTCCGGATGGTCCGAGAACTGGATGCCGTACATGTCGAACGCTTCACGCTCGAACCAGTTTGCAGCGGGCCAGAGGTCCACGATGCTCGGCACGGCCTTGTCCTCATCTGTCCGGATACGAACCCGCACACGGTGGTTCATGCGCATGGACAGGAGGTGATAGACGACCTCAAAGCGCTCGCCGCGCTCCGGATAGTCCACGCCACAGACGTCAATCAGGGTTTCGAAATTGCACTGCTGGTCGTCCCGCAGGAAACGCAGCAGCGGCACGATATGGTCCCGCTCGGCCAGAACGCTCAGCTCGCCGACAACAACCTGTGTTGCACGCACGGCATCCGGCTGGCGGCTGGCAATGTGCTCGCCCAGCTCTTTCAGGGCTTCGATGGCTTCAGCGTCAATCATCCTTGTCCCCTAGCGCTCCAGAGAGCCTTCACGCCGGATCTTCTTCTGCAGCTGCAGGAAGCCGTAGACGAGTGCCTCAGCGGTCGGCGGACAGCCGGGGATGTAGATGTCGACAGGCACGATCCGGTCACAGCCACGCACAACGCTGTAGCTGTAGTGATAGTAGCCGCCGCCATTCGCACAGCTGCCCATGGAAATCACGTAGCGCGGCTCGGGCATCTGGTCGTAGACCTTGCGAAGCGCAGGCGCCATCTTGTTGGTAAGGGTGCCCGCGACGATCATCACGTCCGACTGCCGGGGCGAACCGCGCGGCGCCATGCCGAAACGCTCAAGATCGTAGCGTGGGTTACCGGCGTGCATCATTTCCACGGCGCAACAGGCAAGACCAAACGTCATCCACATAAGGGAGCCGGTCCGGGCCCAGGTGATCAGGTCGTCAGCAGCAGCAGTAAAATAGCCCTTGTCGGCCAGCTGGTCGGACAGACCTGAATAGAACGGGTCATCGTCACCCGGCTTGAAGCCACCTTCAACACCGGCCCGGGCTCCGCCGAGAGCATAGGATTTGAAGTCTTCAGCCATTATTCCCACTCCAGCGCACCACGGCGCCATTCGTAGATAAAGCCAATCGTGAGCACGACCAGAAACAGGACCATCGACCAGAAGCCGACAACACCAATTGTGCCGAGGCTGATCGCCCACGGGAACAGGAAAGCGACCTCGAGGTCGAAAATGATGAAGAGGATGGCGACAAGATAGAAACGGACATCGAATTTCATCCGGGCATCGTCAAATGCCGGGAAACCGCACTCATAGGCTGAGTTCTTTTCCGGGTCGGGATTCGAGGGTGCCAGCAGGGCTGAACCTGCAATGAAAAGGCCAGAAATGACCGCGCCAATCACCAGAAAAATGATCACCGGCAGATAATCCAGTGCCAGACGTTCAATCTCGGACATGCTTCATCGTCTCCTGCCACAAAGGGCCGTAGTCTGGCGCCGGATTAGGACGGTTTCGTCCGCCACGCAACAGACAGACGCAACTAATCGCTGTGATTGTGTTTAGCGCAGCCAAATGCCCGTATCACGGGCAGGCTGCTGCGGCGCTGCGTCACGCCGGGGCGCTCTTTAGCGGGGCGATACGCCAAGCATTTCAACGGTTGAGACCGTGAGATAGCCCACCGGAAGACCGTTTGCGCGCTGATAGGCCTCCATGGCCACTAGAGTCGACGGACCAAAGACGCCGTCTGCCGGAACCGTATAGCCGGCCGCCGTCAGGGCCTGCTGAACTTCCGCGATCTTTTCCGGTGTCGCGTTCGTATCGCACAGCACCTCGCGCCATTCGACACCCCCACCGCCAGTAACGACGCGCTTCTCGACGGTCTTGTAGGTCGCCGGGATGACCACGATCTCTTCCCGGGTCGGTTCAACCAGACGCTCCACGGTCATGTCTGCAAATTGCGCCGGCACAACAAGTTCCTGAACGCTCGCCGGAGTGACGACGACGCGCTTCTCCACGGTCTCGAATGTCGCCGGAATGACCGTCGTTTCCGACCGTTCTGGCGTTTTCACACGTGTACGGCTAACGGTCTCGTACTGAGCAGGCACTTCAACCCGGCACAGCACTTCCCCCGTCGCAACAGCGGCCGATCCACTGGAGGCAACCTGCACGGCCCCGCCCGCATCGCGGCCAAACAGGCCTGCACCCGGCTTCCAGGTCACATAGGCTGGCCGCACCAGCACCTGTTCCGAATAGGTCTCGTACTCGGCCGGGAAAACCACTGTCTCCGTCCGCTCCGGCGTGACCATGACCTGTTCTGTCACCGTCTCGAATACCGCCGGGGTGACAACGTATTCCACAGCTTCTTCCTGAACCAGAATCCGTTCCGTCACCGTCTCGTAGACGGCCGGAATGACCCTGATCTGGGTTCCCTCGGGCTGGTCGATGACCTGCTCCGTCGCGACTTCCGTGACTTCAGGCACCAGAACGCGGGCAAAGCAGGCACCGGCATCCGCGTCTGGCGGATAGTCGCCCTCCTGCGCCCATACCACGCCGGACAGCACAACTGATGCCGCAGCTACAAGCATGATCTTCTTCATATCGCATCCCCTTCGCCGTGAGCCTTCTGCAAACGAATCGGCTGACAGCTGATGTGCCGGCCCGAATTCAGAACAAACGGACCACACCACCCTGTTCCACCAATTCCTGTCTAACCCGGCGCACCTCTCCGCGCCAAGCGCCAGCTCCAATAAATCAATGTAACAGCGGAAAATGTTCCCTCGGGAAGGCGGCGAACTTTGCCGCGGATGAAAAGAGACACTCCGGCACTGGCCTTCTCAGCAACAAGGCGTATTAGAGGGCGCAAAATACCGGCTGATAGAGAGTTCCACATGATCCCCAGATATACACGACCTGAAATGGCTGCCATCTGGGAGCCTGAATCCAAGTTCGGCATCTGGCTGGAGATCGAAACACTCGCCGCCGAGGCAATGGAACAGCTGGGCGTTATTCCCGAAGGTGTCACGGCAGCGGTCCGGGAACGCAGCGGATTTGATGTCGACCGTATCGATGAGATCGAACGGGAAGTTAAGCACGATGTCATCGCCTTCCTGACCAATGTGGCAGAGCATGTTGGCGGCGAAGCCCGCTTCCTGCACAAGGGGATGACGTCTTCCGACGTCCTCGATACCTGTTTCAATGTTCAGCTCGTCCGGGCGACGGATCTGCTACTGAATGGCGTTGACCGTGTTCTGGACGCCCTGGAGAAACGCGCCCTCGAGCACAAGCTCACGCCAACCATCGGCCGCAGCCACGGCATTCATGCCGAACCGACGACCTTTGGCGTCAAGCTCGCAACCTTCCACGCCGAATTTCAGCGCGCAAAAGCCCGGCTGCTGGCGGCGCGGGAAGAGGTCGCGACCTGTGCCATCTCCGGTGCTGTCGGCACCTTCGCGAACATCGATCCGCGCATTGAAGCGCACGTCGCCAAGAAACTGGGCCTGAATGTCGAACCTGTCTCCACACAGGTAATTCCTCGCGACCGCCACGCCATGTACTTTGCGGTACTTGGCGTCGTCGCGTCGTCCATTGAGCGCCTGGCGACGGAAGTCCGCCACATGCAACGCACCGAAGTCCTGGAAGCTGAAGAGTACTTCTCCGCCGGGCAAAAAGGTTCGTCCGCTATGCCGCACAAGCGGAATCCGGTGCTGACAGAAAACCTGACCGGCCTTGCCCGCCTCGTCCGCTCAGCCGTCACGCCCGCAATGGAAAACGTCGCGCTCTGGCACGAGCGGGATATCTCTCACTCTTCTGTCGAGCGCGGCATCGGACCGGACGCCACTGTCCACCTCGACTTTGCACTGCACCGTCTGGCTGGCGTTATAGAGAATCTCGTCGTCTATCCGGACAACATGTTGAAGACGCTGGAAAGCATGGGTGGGCTGCACAACTCGCAGCGGATTCTTCTCGCGCTTGTCGAAAAGGGTGTCAGCCGGGAGGACAGCTACCGGCTGGTCCAGCGCAATGCGATGAAGACCTGGCAAGGCGAAGGCCCCCTGCTCGACCTCCTGAAGCAGGACGAGGAAGTGACCAGCCGCCTGTCAGACAGCGAACTCGAAGCGCTGTTCGACCTCGACTATCACTTCAAGCATGTCGATACGATCTTCCAGCGCGTCTTCGGACGCAGCTAGCGTCCGGCAAGCGCCGCCCGCGCCTTGGCGGCCACCTTGTCCCACGCGCCTTCTGAAACATCAGCCTGCGTCGCAATCCACGACCCACCGACCGCGACGACGTTTGGCAGGGCGAGATAGTCACCGGCATTTTCCACGCTGACGCCACCTGTCGGCATGAACTCCAGATGCGGCAATGGCCCGGCCATGGCTTTCAGGGCAGCGACACCGCCAGCAATCGCTGCCGGAAACAGTTTCAGCATCTCGAAGCCTTCTTCGTGACGGCTCATCGCCTCACTGGATGTGACAATTCCCGGGATCATCATCTTCCGTCTGTCACCCAGCGCATCCAGTAATTTCGGGCTCATGCCAGGGGAAACCAGAAAGTCCGCGCCGGCATTGAGGGAATTGTCGACGTCGTTTTTGGTCAGAACGGTGCCGGCCCCGACAATCATCTCGGGTTGAGCTGCCTTCATCGCCTCAATCACCGCAAGCCCGCTATCCGTGCGCAGCGTCACCTCCGCAATGGTCAGCCCGCCTTCCGCCAGTGCGTTCGCGAGCGGCGCGGCTGCCTTCACATCCGGAACGACAAGCACCGGGACAATCGGTGCCTTTCGGGCGGCCAGTCTCAATGTGTCGAGGGTTTTGCTCATCCCTGACTCTCCTGCGTGTAATATGCGGCTGCGCCGATGAGGGGCGCTTCGGGATCATCCATAAGGTGGACGGGGCAATCGGCAAGGTAGGCGCTCATCGGCCCACGCTCGCGAAACCGGGCCACCGCGTCCGGACGTTTGAGGTAATCGAGTATCCGCCCCGAGACGCCACCCGCGAGGACAACGCCGCCCAGCGCCCCATTTGCCAGAACCAGATCTCCAGCGGCCCCCATCACAGCATTCGCGCGCAGGCCGATCAGCTTGTCGTACATTTCATCGCCCTTGTCCGCACGCTGTCTCATCTCCTGCGGCGAAATATCTTCCAGAGACCGGCCGAATATCTCACAGAACGCCTCATGTACGGCATCCAGCCCCATCCCGGAGGCGACAAGCTCATTTGAGACATAGCCATGCTTTCGCATGAGATTCTGGGCGAGTTCAAATTCAAGAGGCTCTCTCGGCGCAAAGGCAATGTGTCCGCCCTCACCGCTGATCACCTTCCAGTGCCGTCCACCGAGCGGAAGCAGCGTCGCCACGCCGAAGCCGGTTCCGGGACCCGCGACAAGAACAGGTCTGTCCTCATGCGGCGTTCCCTCGAGCACAACATCAAAAGACGACGTGTCATGCTCCGGCACCGAACGCGCCATCGCTGTGAAATCATTAATCAGACAAACATTGTCAAAGCCGAAACGTTGCCTGAGCTGCTGCTCGGACACTTTCCATTGCCGGTTTGTCAGGAGGACTTCACCATCATCTACCGGACCCGCCATCGCAAAGCAGGCATGGGAAACGTCAACATTTGTCTCATCCAGATAATCGGACAAGGCCCGGTCGAAGGCATCATAATCATCTCCCGCCAGCTTGCTGAAATGGTCCGTACAGATACGGCCGTTTTCTTCGCAAGCGATGGCGAAGCGGACATTGGTGCCGCCGACATCACCGACCAGTACCGCTCTCTGCATGTTTCAGCCCTTCTCCGGCCAGAAATGGAACTGGCTTGCGCCGCTATCGGCAGTACCGGCGTGTGACCGGAAGTAGCTGAACATTTCCCGGCCAAGCCCCATGCCGCTGTCATTCGGTCTGAACTGATCTACTTCACGCTTGGCAAATTCGGCGGGGTCCACTTTGATGTCGAGCGTTCCCTTCTCCGCATCGAAGCGGATGATGTCTCCATCCCGCACCTTCGCAATCGCACCGCCACGTGCCCCTTCCGGGCTAATATGAATTGCGGACGGCACCTTGCCACTCGCGCCGGACATGCGGCCGTCGGTTACGAGCGCCACCTTGAAGCCTTTGTCCTGCAGCACAGCGAGCGGCGGGGTCAGGCTGTGAAGCTCCGGCATGCCATTGGCGCTCGGCCCCTGGAAACGGACAACGGCGATAAAGTCCTTCTCCAGCTCTCCCGCTTCAAAGGCCGCCTTCAGTGCGTCCTGCGAGTCGAAGACAATGGCTGGCGCTTCCACCACGCGTTTGTCCTGCGCAACGGCTGCAACCTTGCTGACGCCAAGCCCGAGCGGCCCGCTCATCATGCGAAGCCCGCCATCCTTCGAGAACGGATCAGAGACCGGACGGATGATATCCAGATCGCCGCTCTCCACTGGCGCGTCGCGCCATTCGAGTTTTCCGTCAGCAAGGAAAGGCTCGACGGCGTGTTCCGACATCGGCCCCGCAACCCCCATTGCATCGCCATTCAGGAGACCCGCACTCAGAAGTTCCCGCACAAGGAAGCCCATGCCTCCCGCCGCGTGGAAGTGATTCACATCTGCGCTACCATTCGGATAAATCCGCGTCAGCAGCGGCGTAACGGCACTGATATCGGCAAAGTCTTCCATCGTAATGATGATACCTGCTGCCGCCGCCATGGCCGGCAGGTGCAGCGCATGGTTTGTGGACCCGCCCGTTGCCATCAGGCCGACGATGCCATTCACGATCGAACGTTCATCGATCATTTCACCCGCCGGAAGATAATTGTCGCCCTGCGCGGTGATCTCGGCGGCACGTTGCGTTGCAGCGCGGGTCAGCGCCTCGCGAAGTGGTGTCCCCGGATTCGAGAACGCCGCGCCAGGCAGATGGAAACCCATGACTTCCATCAGCATCTGGTTCGAATTGGCCGTACCATAGAAGGTGCAGGTACCCTGCCCATGATAGCTTTCTGACTCGGCTTTCAGCAATGCATCACGGCCGACTTTGCCTTGTGCAAAGTCCTGCCGTATACGGAGCTTTTCTGCGTTCGGCAAACCGGATGGCATAGGCCCGGCGGGCACGAATATGGACGGGATCCAGCCGAACCGAAGCGCTGCAATCACAAGCCCTGGAACGATTTTGTCGCAAACACCGAGATGCAGCGCCGCATCATATGCATCATGGCTAAGGCCAATCGCAGATGCCATGGCGATAACATCGCGGGAAAACAAGGACAGCTCCATTCCGGGCATGCCTTGCGTCACGCCATCGCACATGGCCGGAACGCCACCCGCGACCTGCGCGACGGCATGAACCTCCCGGGCCGCTTCACGGATGATCTGGGGGTAATGTTCATAAGGCGCATGCGCTGAGAGCATGTCATTGTATGAGGTGATGATGCCGATATTCGGCCAGCCGGTACCGAGCAGTTGCGTCTTCTCGATTACGGCGCACCCCGCCGATGCGTGAGCGAGATTGCTGTCCGCCATCCGGCGGCGTGCAAAATCCTTGGGCCTGTGGGCGCGTATCATGTCCAGATATGCCGCGCGCGTCTCGCTCGACCGTTCGCGGAT
>MDSW01094175.1_pt1 | contig 10711 bp, 8 predicted proteins | sample 811171 | NCBI WGS metagenome assembly MDSW01 (sample SAMN05326641, study PRJNA326480) | marine metagenome | isolation source: seawater | place: Atlantic Ocean: North West | collected 2012 | reverse complement strand
TCGCGGCGATTGCCGGGCTCGAGTACACATTGCCGCCCGTCGCGTACGTCCACTCCGCATCCGATGTCGTGCACGCGGGGGCGCCTGAGCCGCCAGTGCCACTGCACGCGAGCATCTTTGTCGGGTCGACGGCGTGCAGTTTAAAATCGTTAGACCCGACGTACACGTGGCCGTTCGCGGCGATTGCCGGGCTCGAGTAGGAAACGGAGTTGCCCGTCGCGTACGTCCACTCCGCATCCGATGTCGTGCACGCGGGGGCGCCTGAGCCGCCGCCGCCGCCAGTACCACTGCACAAGAGCATCTTCGTTGGGTCGACGGCGTGCAGTTTGTTGTCCACAGACCCGACGTACACGTGGCCGTTCGCGGCGATTGCCGGGCTCGAGTACACGTCGCTGCCCGTCTCGTACGTCCACTCCGCATCCACCGTGGTGCACGCGGGGGGGCCTGATCCGCCAGTGCCACTGCACGCGAGCATCTTCGTTGGGTCGACGGCGTGCAGCTTTTGGTCGGGAGACCCGACGTACACGTGGCCGTTCGCGGCGATTGCCGGGCTCGAGTACACCACATTACCCGTCGCGTACGTCCACTCCGCATCCGATGTCGTGCACGCGGGGGCGCCTGTGCCATCGCCATCGCCGCCGCCGGTACCACTGCACGCGAGCATCTTCGTCGGGTCGACGGCGTGCAGTTTATAATCGTAAGACCCGACGTACACGTGGCCGTTCGCGGCGATTGCCGGGCTCGAGTAGGAAATGGAGTTGCCCGTCAAGTACGTCCACTCCGCATCCGATGTCGTGCACGCGGGGGCGCCTGTGCCGCCGCCGCCGCCGCCGGTACCGCTGCACGCGAGCATCTTCGTTGGGTCGACGGCGTGCAGCTTGTTATCAAAAGACCCGACGTACACGTGGCCGTTCGCGGCGATTGCCGGGCTCGAGCGCACGGAGCCGCCCGTCGCGTACGTCCACTCCGCATCCGATGTCGTACACGCGGGGGAGCCTGTGGGGCCGGTACCACTGCACGCGAGCATCTTCGTTGGGTCGACGGCGTACAGCTTGTTGTCCTCCGACCCGACGTACACGTGGCCGTTCGCGGCGATTGCCGGGCTCGAGTACACCTCGTTGCCCGTCGCGTACGTCCACATCGCATCATCCGCCGCGTTGCAGCTCGTCCCGCACACCTCCATCGACTTGCCCGATACCGGCGGCACGCGCGCCACCAGCGTTGTCGCCACGGCGGACCACTGCGCCCTCCACCCGCCGCGCGAGGGCCACGGCGCAGCGCGGAGGCACGCCGCCGAGGTCGCGTTGTGCGGCGGCAAACACACGTTGACGCACGTGTCCGCGCTGGCGTCGCACACCGCCGCGTGCGCGACCGCCGGCGTCGCGCCGAGCAGCAGCAGCACTGGCAAAAGCAGCTGCAGGAGCTGCAGGAGCTGCAGGAGCTGCAGAACAAGCAACAGCAGCTGTCGCGGCAGAAGGAGCAGACGCGGGGCGCGGCGGCGCCGGCCATGCGCGGTGCCGCGTTCGTCTCCGCCGTCTCCCTTCGTATGCGCGCGCGTTCGCGCCGCCATGACAACAACAACACAGCACAACAACACAGCGCAACACCTCTCAACACAGCACAACAACAACACCCCAGCACAACAACACTGACGCGAGCGCTCGCGAACGCTCGCGAACGCTTGCGAGCTGCGGGCGCGAGGGGGCGGGCGTGTGAACGGGGTATGGGGTGGGAGGACCTCACGAGATCCTCGCGAAGAGGGTGCGGGTAGCGGGTAGGGGGAAGAGGAGGAGGACGAGGGGGCTTCAGAGGGCGGGAGGAGGGCAGGGCAGGGCAGGACAGTGTGCCGTGTGTTGTTTTGGTGCTCCGGAGCAGAAGGGGGGAAGGACGCGCGGGGAGCGGACGATGTCCGCGCGCGGCGCGCGATGCGGCGCGATGCGGCGCGATGCGGCGCGATGCGGCGCGAAGCGCGCGCGGCGGTGCGCGCGCGAAGCGCGGGGTGTGCGGCGCAGCGTTTCCGGCAGAATAGGGGAGCCCAGGTCTTGTGGTCTTGTGTAGGTGGCCTGCTTGGCGGGCGACTCGCGCGCGGCGCGCGCTTCGCGCGCGCTTCGCGCGCCGGTGAGCGGCGGGGCGATGCGCGCGCGCCGCCGCGCGCGCCGCGGGCGGACATCGTCCGCCTCCCGCGCCACCGCCGCGCGGCGCGCGCGCGAAGCGCGGGGTGTGCGGCGCAGCGTTTCCGGCAGAATAGGGGAGCCCAGGTCTTGGGTGGCTTGCTTGGGCGGGCGGCTCGCGCGTGGCGCGCGCTTCGCGCGCGCGCCGCGCGCCGGTGAGCGGCGGGGCGATGCGCGCGCACCGCCGCGTGCGCCGCGGGCGGACATCGTCCGCCTCCCGCGCCGCCGCCGCGCGCGTACCTCGGCGCGCCGCTACCCTCCTGCAGCAGTGGGTGTGCAGTGGGGGAGGGGTGGTGTCCCTTTGTTCCTTGTCGCTCTCTGCCGCTGCTCTGCTCCACACATCAGCAGCAGACTGACTGCAGGAGACTCAGCAGCAGCAGCAGCAGCAGCAGCAGCAGCAGCAGCAGCAGACCAACTGACTGACAGAAGATCTCAGCAGCAGCAGCAGCAGCAGCAGCGGCAGCGGCAGACAAAAAAAGAATGGAGCAGAAACTGATTTGCAGCAGAAAGTAATTAATTACAAACATGTGCGTACAGCCCAGCCTACGTAGTAAGTAAGTAAGTAAGTAAGTAAGTAACTAACTAAGTAAGTAGCTATGCACCTACCTAGCTCTGGTGCATCAAACTGCAGCTTCAGTCAAGATGTCCTTCTACTCGAGCCAGCCGGCGAGGCGCAGCTGGTCGGAGTGCACGGCGATGTCGGGGCAGCCCTGGTTGATGTGCGCCAGCGCGCGCTGCTGCTTGGCGTCGGCGGCGTTGGCGAGCTCGCCCGCGTCGATGCGCGTGAGCCGTCGCAGCGTGCGGTCGGAGGCGAGCTTGCGCGCGGCGTTGACGTAGGCGAGCGAGTAGGTGGCGTGCAGCATCGAGATGAGCGCGTTCGAGTCCTGGTCGGCGAGCACGGAGTAGCGCGCCGACTGCCGCATCAGCGACGAGAGCGAGCCCGAGCGCAGCGAGGCGCGCGAGGACTGCGTGCTGAGCGAGAGCAGCGCGAGCACGACGACGGCCGCCGTGGCGCAGCCGCAGACGATGGCCGGCTTCATAGTGGGGGGGCAGGCGTGGGGTGGGTCGGGGCCTTCGCGCGAGACGCCTGCGTCGTAGCTTTGCCTTCCCGCAACAAAATAAAAGAATGCATTGGAATGTAAGTAATGCTTCTCAAACGTTTCCCCCACTAGTTGCAACTAGTCAAGTCCGTCAAACTTTGCAAACACTAGTTCAGTTTGGCCTCACTCACTCGCGACTCGCTTGCGTCGACGCCGGCGCAGGAGCACTTGGACAACGCCGCACTCCTCGCACTCCTTCTCCGTCGCCGCCGAGGTTTTGCTCTTCGGGGCTCGACCCGTGGGCTGGGGAACCCTCCGGAGTCCGTCCTTGCCGAGCTTCGCCGGGGGATTCCAGGTGTAGGACTGCTTGCACATCTTGCACAGCGCGACCACGCGAGATGCGCGCGAGGCGGCGGTGGTAGACGCCGCGATCTCGGCGTGCAGCCGCTTGAGTTGCTTGCGGCGGGGGGAGGAGAGACGGAGCGAAACAGATTCGGGCACGTCCGACGCGAGGATCGGCGCGAGCTGGACGTTGCTTACGCGGATGTAGTCGGCGCTGGTGCCGTGCGCCTCCGCCCTCGGCGCCAGCACCGTGCCGTACCCTTGACACGCCTTGCGCAACGCATCCGGATCATCGGGATCTTCTTTGATATCGTCAATTCGGCGCTGCACCGCGCGCGCCGCGTCGACGCCGCTCCAACCCGCCATGGCGGCCCCCGCCCGTGCGGCGGGCGGTTGCCCCAACGCCTGCTCCGTCTGCTCTTGCGGTAACTGCGGTGGCGCAAGTCCGATGGGGGTGATCCGCATCCGTCGCTTCGCGGAAGAAGAAGCCGATGACGAAGCCATCGCCTTCATCCACGTCTTCTACGTCCGCTTATGCTGTTGACGCTGTTGCTTGCAAAAACTAGTTATCGGTGTGTATGTATGTCTTGTAGACTTGAGGTAGACTCTGGTAGATCGTGAAAGGGGTGTAAAAAGGGTTGTTGAAAGGTTCTGGCACGAACTCCCGGAGAGATGTCAACCCTTTTTACGTAGCGGATAGCAGTCTCAAGTTCAAATGTTGACTTTGCAAAAGTGAAAAGTGAGGCAGCGCAGATGCGGAGGGGGTTTTGCACGGCTTTCTTGTCACTTGGCAAGTCTCCGACTGTCACCGGCAGTGGCTGCGCGGGGCTGCGCTTGCGCTTGCGCTGGCGACTACGGCGCAGTAGCGCGGCTGCGCGGCTGCGCTTGCGCTGCGCTCCTTCGCGGCTGCGCTTGCGCTGCGCGATACTGCGCGGGCCTGCGCTGCGCGAAGTGCGCTGCGCGAAGTGCGCTACGCGGGGCTTGCGCTGCGCGGGGCTTGCGCTGCGCGGGGCTTGGCCTGTGGTGTGTGTGTGGTGCTGGATTGTTGAAAAGGGAACCTTTGGAACCATGAAGGGAACGAGTACTGAACGAGATGAGATGGGTGGCGGAGGTTGGATGTTGGAGTTCTTGCGAAGTACTTGCAAAGTGGCAAAGTTCGGTCAGTGTGCGGAGTGACTCAGTATCTGACTCACGTACTTGATTGACTCCGTTGACTCACACTTGACTCACACTTGACTCACACTTGACTCACACTTGACGCACTTGACTCACTTAGTATAAGAGTATATCACCTCACTCCGATGACTCACTCGACTCAGATGACTCACTCGACTCACTTACTTGACTCCCTTGACTTCACTTGACTGACTCACTCAAGAACACCTTGAGACTCCTTGACTTCAAGATGAACGTAAAAAGGGTTGATTTTTGCACCGTGGCAGGTGTAAGAAGCACCTTTCAACCCTTTTTAGCGGAGCGCGTCCGCATCGACGCCCAACAAACTCGCGGCAGTGAAAGAAAACAAAGAGAATCGCAGAGACCAAGGCAGGGCCGGGATCCTAGAATAGTTACTAGAATGGACGACCGCTCCGAGCCGCTGCTCATCGACGACGACTCCATCCTGGCGCCCGGCGCCGAGTATCGCTACTGCGGCGGTAGGTCGGTTGCTCGCGCTGACGAAGAAGACGAGCAGTCAAGGCACTCCTCCCCTCGGGTCTCCACCGCCTACCTTTACCACCGCGAGGCGACGCGCTCCTCCTCCGCGCGCGCAGCCGATGCAAAGTCCGGAACGCCCTCCGACGCAACCCTCGCTGACGCGCCCGCGCTCCCCTCGCCCAGCGCAGACGCGCCGGACGCGCTGGACGCCGAGGAGACGCTGCTCGCGCTCCTCCTCCACCGCGAGGCGCACGACGCGCGCTTCGCCGAGGCGCTGCGCGCGACGGGGACGCGCCCGCTCCTCTACGTCGAGCCGGGGCGGCGCCGCCGCCTCTTCGGCGTGGATGCGCGCCGGAAGCAGGGCGGCAACCTCTACGGCGAGGCGCTGCGCGCGACGCGCGACTCGGCGAACCCGAGATGCACTCAATCGCAAGGTACAAAGTTGACTCTCAACTCATGACTCTTTGACATACTTACAACATACCTACCGAAGACTCATGAGACTACGAAATGATGAATGGGCTATCCTCTTCCCCATCCTCTTCTTCGTCTTCTTCGTCTTCTTCGTCGTCAGCACAGTGAGACCTATGACTCGGTCTGAACCCGAGAAGGTTCGAAATCGTCTGTGCCATCTGCGAGAGGATCGCATCGGCCATGGCCTCTCGACCTTTAGCATCTTTGTCGAACAGGCTATACGGAATGATAGATTCACGAACGAAACGACTATGCTTCGGGTTCTCATGGAGTAGGTTCGGGTTCGCATACTTCCGGATGTCGTAGCCGTATATCTGCACGTGCGGTTCAGCGTCCTTTTGATCCAGCAATACGACCACCTCGATGCCCTTCCAGCGGTACGCCAAATCCTCAACGTGCCCGCGAACGAGAGACCACAGTATTGGTTGATCATCACATTGCCATGTATGTGATGCCATGTGTGTGTGTATGTTTGGCAATGTGCACCCGCCTCTGCAGTTTATTTTACCATGGATGCAATGCAAGCACTGACGATAGAGGTCGCGCTTGCGCTCTTCGGGAAGTGCCTGCATGCTTTTGCGATCCTCCTCATACTGGGCGAGCAGCTTCTGCTTCTGCTGCTCGACCTTCTGCGCGTCGCCGAGCTCCGCCGCGGCGCGGATTTCCGCCCGCGCCGTTCTCTGCCGCTTGCGCTGCGCCTCGAGCACGTGCTCGGCGTTGTCGCCATCGTCGTCCGACGCTCGCTCACGCTTGGCGCGTTGCTGAGTGTTCGAGGCCATGGTTGATACAGTCTGATACAAAGTGCCAAAGTGCCAAAGTCAAAGTTTCGAAAAAGTGAAAGTGAAAAAGTGAAAAGTGAGTCGGTCGGGTCGGGGGTGGAGATTGATGTCCTTTGATGTCCTTTCTTCTTTTGTACTTCAACGACGAGTCTTCCTTCCTGAGTTTCGGGCCGGCTGGGGCCGGGTGCCTACACGCGGCGCCACCACACGCGGCGCCACCTCACTTGTGTGTGGGGACGCTGCCGGTTGCTCCTGCCGCTGCTACTGCTGCCTGCTGCTGCTGCTGCTTGTCTGCAAGGGTGATCAACTTGTTATTGCAGTTATCATCTCATCTACTTCTTCTCTCCCAACTTCGTATCGCAACTACTTTCACTAGGCACCGCGGGGCACCGCGGGGCACCGCGAGGCACTGCGAGTCTTATGAACGTTCCATAAGCGTTCGCGTTGTGCGCTTGGCGAACGAATCGGACCTCACGCCTCGATCTCGCACAGCTCTTCGATGGCCGTCTGGAGGCCCTCCCAATCGCCCGTCTTGGCCGCCTCGCTCGCGTCCTCCCACGGTTGCTGCACGTCGTCGATGTCCTCGCGCCGACTCGCCCACATCTCCGCCGCATCCTCGTCGGCGTACTCGTTCGACCAGTGCTCCGACTCCTCGGCGTTCTCCGCTCGCTCGAGGCACTCCTCCATCGCCGCCTCCATGAGGGCGGCGAGGAGGATCACCTCGAGCACGAGGCGCGCCGGCGTATTCGCGAGGAGCTGCTTGACCTTCATGGCGTTCGTGAGCACGCCGGCGCGCTTCTTGCGCGCGCCGGGCGGGATCTCGCCCGCGTAGTGGCGAGCGAGCAGAACCAAGTTGTCCGGCGTGCACACGTCGTGGACGGCCTCGAACTCGTCGGCGTCTTCGGGCGCCTCGGCGCCGCTCGAGAGCTCGACGTACGCCGCGACGCGCCTCTGCAGCGTCGCGAAGAACTGGTTACCCGACTTCTTGATGGCCTTCTGGGCGAGCTCGACCACGCGATCGTCGACCTCGGAGAGGCCTGCCACGGTCTGCGGCGGCTCCGCCTGCTGGTCATCCTGGGTGAGGTCGATGATGGTGGTGGGGGCGGGTGGCAGGTCCTCCACTTCCGCCCCGCCACCCTCGCCGCTGATGCTGGAACTACTTCGCTTCCGTGGGTTTTGGGAGGACGGTTCGGCCATCTTCCTGCTGAAGGTGAAAAAAGTGAAGAGTGATGCAGCGGGGTCGAGGAGGTGGGGTGTTGTGAGATCATAGTACCGTAGGTCTAGTTCACCTGCTGCTACACTGCTGCTACACTGCTACCTGCAAGCACTGGTGTAACTCCGGCTGAGTGCTTACCCGGCAGTACTTCAATCTACACTTCAATCTACACGCCTACGTTTGCTCGCGCGCGCGGCGGGCGGCGGCGCGAAGATGAGGAACCCGAAGACCATGTCCCAGATGTCTCGGGGTAGCCCGCGCTCTACACCGTCCTTGCCTCGCGCCGGACCGATGTCGGCGTCGTACGGCTCATCATCATCATCATCCTTCCTCTTCACGCCCATCAGTAGCGCGCGGGATGACGCCGCGATCCTCTCGTCGTCAGGGAAGATGGCGTGGTCCTGCTCCGACCACACCGCGCCGCAGCGCACCAGCGCGAGACAGCGCTCGTCCACGGGCCGAGCGGTCGGGTACGAGTCGGAGGCCGCAATGGCGAGCGCGGTGCGCATGTCCGGGTGCCGAGCATCGACCATCACGTCGTGACCCAGCCCCTCGCGTAGGCGGGCACGCATAAGCGCGAGGAGCGCGTCGTAGTCGCGCGCGTCGGCGGCGCGGTGGAGCGGCGTCCAGTGTTCGGCGGCGCAGATGTACGCGTTGAGCGCCGACGTGACGTCCAGACCCCTTTCCGCGAGCAACCCCGCGAGCTCCGCCGCCGCCCACTCTCGCCCCGGGATGACGGGACAATCATGCATATCCCGCCAGCCCGGTCGGGAAGGGCCGAAAAGCAACCCGCCGCGCGAGACGAGCAGTCGCACCATCGCCTCGGCGTGCTCGCCCCCACCCGTCGCGGCGTGCATCAGCGCGGCATAGCCGTCGTAGTCGAGCTCGTTGACGGCTGCGCCCCCGGAAATAAGCGCGCGCATCATCCCCGCCGCGTGCTCGCGCCCGTTGCATGCGGCGTGCATCAGCGCGGTGCGCCCGACCATGTCCTGCTTGTTGGCGTCCGCGCCCACCTCTACAAGCAAGCGCATCATCCCCGCAGCGTGCTCGCCCCCACACTCTGCGGCCCACATCAGCGCGGTACATCCGTCGATGTTCTGCTTGTTGGCGGCAACATGCCCACCATGTTTGAGGAGCAAGCGCATCATCCCCGCGGCGTGCTCGCCACCATGCTCTGCGGCCATCATCAGCGCGGTCCCCCCGTTCTTGTCCTGATTGTTCGGGTCCGCTCCCGCATCGAGGAGTACCTCCATCATCCCCGCGGCGTGCTCCGCCCCATGCTGTGCGCCCAGCATCAGCGCGGTCTTTCCGTCCTTGTCTTGCTTGTTGCCGTCCGACCCCGCGTCGACGAGCAAGCGCATCATCGCCGCACCGTGCTCGCCCCCATACCGTGCGGTAAACGTCATCGCGGTCGATCCGTCCTTGCTCTGCTTGTTGACGGCGGCGCCCGCGCCCATGAGCAAGCGCATCATCCGCGCGCCGTGCTTGCGCCCATACGCTGCGGCGACCATCAGCGCGGTCACCCCGTCCTCGTCCTGCTTGTTGACGGCAACATGCCCACCATGTTTGAGGAGCAAGCGCATCATCCCCGCGGCGTGCTCGCGCCCGTGCCGTGCGGCGACCATCAGCGCGGTCCGCCCGTCCTCGTCCTGCTTGTTGGGGTCCGCTCCCGCGTCGAAGAGCAAGCGCATCATCGCCGCGCCGTGCTCGCCCCCATGCTCTGCGGCAAAGATCAGCGCGGTCTTTCCGTCCTTGGTCTGCTTGTTCGCGTCCGCTCCCGCGTCGACGAGCAAGCGCATCATCTCCGCGCCATGCTCGCCCCCGTGCTCTGCGGCAAGCATCAGCGCGGTCCACCCGTACCACTCCTCCTGCTTGTTCGTGTCCGCCCCCACGGAAAGAAGCGTGCGCATCATCCCCGCGGCGTGCTCGCCCCCATGCTGTGCGGCGTACATCAGCGCGGTCATATGGTCGTAGTTGAGCTCGTTGACGGCGGCGCCCGCGCCCGTGAGCACGCGCATCATCCCCGCGGCGTGCTCGCCCCCGTACCATGCGGCGTACATCAGCGCGCTCTTATAATCATCTCCGTCTTCGTCATAGCCCTCCTCGTGTGCGTCCGCTCCCGCGTCGAGGAGCAAGCGCATCATCCCCGCGGCGTGCTCGCGCCCGAAGCGTGCGGCGCGTATGAGCGCGGTCTGCCCATGATCCCCCGCCTTATTGACGTCCGCGCCCGCGGAAATAAGCACGCGCATCATCCCTGCGGCGTGTTCGCCCCCGTGCTCTGCGGCGATCATCAGCGCGGTGTCCTCTATATCACCATAGCTAGCCGGCGTGTTGGCGTCCGCGCCCGCGCCCGCCTCCACAAGCACTTTCATGATCCCCGCGGCGTGCTCGCCTCCGTAACGTGCGGCAAACATCAGCGCGGTCCACCCGTTCTTGTGATGCCGATGATTGACGTCCACGCCGCTCTTAACCATCTCGCGTATCACCTCTTCGGCCCTCGGACCCAAGCCGCACACCGCGCCCAACGCGATCCCGTAGTATTCAGCACTCCGTTCTAATCGTTTGTTGTAGTCCACCACCGCCATCGCGGGACGAAACTCTGCTTGAGCAAAAAGTGAAAAGCGACGGATCGGTGAGTGGGTGGGGTTGATGTTTGGTTGAGTGAGTTCGAAGTCACGACAGTAGAGTGTGTGAGTGTGTGAGTGTGTGAGTGAGTCGGTCAGTCGGTCAGTCAGTCAGAGTCACAAACACAGAAAGCTATAGTTACTACGTACTCGACGAGTCCAGTGGAATGAATAAGTGAGTAAGTGAGTGAGTGAGTGTGTGAGTTTGAGTTGAGAGAGTCAGTCAGTCAGTCTGAGCGACTGAGAGACAGAGTATACACGTGTGTGTGCGTGTGTGTGTGTGTGTGTGTGTGTGCCTTTGGCGTATACATCACACCCAACATACAAGTCTCTAGTATCCCAAACATATCACCCAACATACAAGTCTCGGTCTCTTTTGCCTTATGATAGGTCTCTTTTGCCTTATACT
>MDSW01167941.1_pt1 | contig 10712 bp, 12 predicted proteins | sample 811171 | NCBI WGS metagenome assembly MDSW01 (sample SAMN05326641, study PRJNA326480) | marine metagenome | isolation source: seawater | place: Atlantic Ocean: North West | collected 2012 | reverse complement strand
TTTAATTCATTACGGCCATCAAAGCTCACGGCCAGGGGGTTGAAAGGTTGCAGCAGCCGGCCCCGGGCCCCCTGTTTGCCGGCTTTGCGCACGCCTCGGTAGAGCAGCGATACCCGGCCGTAATGCTGCAGTAAAAAGTCACCAATGACACTGGTATCCCGGTACGGCCGGCTGTGCAGCAGATAGCCCAGGTCAGTGCTGGCCATCGTCGTAGCCCAAACTGCGTAACGCCCGTTCGTCGTCTGACCAGCCGCTCTTCACCTTGACCCAGAGTTTGAGCATGACCTTGGCATCCAGCAAGCGCTCAATGTCCTGGCGGGCCTCAGTGCCCACCTTGCGCAACCGCTCCCCTTTGTCGCCAATCACGATGCGCTTCTGGCTGGCTTTTTCCACCAGGATCAGGGCGCTGATATGCCAGACCGTACCCTGCTGTTCAAACTGTTCGATCTCCACGCTGCAGGCGTAAGGCAGCTCCTTGCCCAACTGCCGCATCAGTTTCTCCCGTACCGCCTCGGCCGCCATAAAGCGCATGGAGCGGTCGGTTACCTGATCCTCGGGGTAGAAAAACTCGCTCACCGGCAGGCGCTGGAAAATTTCCTGTTCCAGTTGATCCAGTTGGCGGTTGCGGAGGGCGGACACCGGTACGATGGCGGCGAAATCCCGCTTCTGCGCCAGGGCCTCCAGATGAGGCAGCAGCGCGGCTTTGTCGTCAATAGTATCGAGTTTGTTCAGCGCCAGAATCACCGGCGCAGGGTTACCGGCCAGTTTCTGCAGCACATGCTCGTCGCCTTCATTCCATTTCAGGGCATCCACCACCATGACGATCACATCCACGTCCCGCACCGAGGTGGTGGCGGCGCGGTTCATCATGCGATTGATGGCGCGGGGTTCCTGACGGTGGATGCCAGGGGTATCCACGTACACCGCCTGCACATTGTCCCCGGTGCGAATACCCAACACCCGATGCCGGGTGGTTTGGGGTTTGCGGGACGTGATACTGATCTTCTGCCCCAACAGATGGTTCATCAATGTGGATTTGCCCACATTGGGGCGCCCCACTATCGCCACGTAACCGCAACGGGTGTCATTGGTCACCGTCTTCCCCCTCCAGCGCGGCGAGCACCTCACCCGCCGCGATCTGCTCCGCCTGACGCCGGCTCTGACCCTCGCCCCGGGCCACCCGATTGAGCTCCTGCACCCGGCAGTCCACCACAAAATGCTGGGCATGGGACTGGCCACTGACTGCCACAATCTCATACACCGGCAGCGCCAGCTTGCGGGCCTGCAGCCACTCCTGCAACCGGGTCTTGTTGTCTTTCACCACATCGTCCAACGATAGCTTGGCCAGCCACTGCCGGTACCAGGACAGCACCATCGACCGGGCCTTATCCATTCCGGCATCCAGGTATACCGCACCGATAATGGCCTCCACCGCGTCCGCCAGAATGGAATCCCGGCGGGAACCGCCGGATTTCAGTTCCCCGGGGCCCAGTTTCAGATGAGGCCCCAGGGCCAGTTGCCGGGCCACCCTGGTGAGCGTTGGCCCCTTCACCAGGTTGGCCCGCTGCCGGCTCAGCTGACCCTCCCGGGCATCGGGAAAGCGCTGAAACAGGGCCTCGCCAATCACAAAATTGAGGATGGAGTCCCCCAGAAATTCCAGCCGTTCATTGTTGTGTCGACCATCGACACTGCGGTGGGTGAGCGCCAGCTCCAGCAATTCCGGCCGCTGAAACCGGTGCGGCAAACTACTGGCCAGGTTCGCGAGGTCTGCCGTCATTTAGCTCTGAGGTTGGCGCTGTGGGAGAACTTCAACACGGCGTCCACATTGCCGTACATGGGCACCCGGCGCTCGTAGATCACATCGATCAGGATAGTGCCCTCCTCTTTCTTGATCAGCACTTCATCCTTGGCCAGTTCCACCCCGTTCACATCCAGGCGTTTGTTGAGGGTGCTGCGGATTTCCTTGGGACTCATGGCGCGGGTAGCGTCTTCCTCCGCCAGATTTTTCAGGGCGGTTTTCACCGCCATATCCTCGAAGTACGGAGCCCACAGTTTCATCACCGTCACTGCTGCAAAGATCAGCACCAGGATGATGAACAGAGTGGTGTACATGGACGATCCGGTTTGTCTGTTTTTGAATGCCTGCATGTTCTTCACCTCTGCTCGTGCCCCGTGGTCTTATTCCACGAAGCGATTGCGTTCGAAGCTGGGCACCCACCCGGGCATACTCATCCAGATGGCAAACGCTTTGCCCACCACATAGCGGTCGGGCACAAAGCCCCAGAACCGGCTGTCACGGCTGTTATCCCGATTGTCGCCCAGCACAAAATAATGATCTTCCGGAACGGTCCAGGTCATGGGCGGTTCAGTGGGCCGCTCCAGGGTAATCATTATGTCGTGATCCACACCGCCCAGGGTTTCATTATAGATTTTAATCTGCGGATGGGCCGGCGGCAGTTGGGCTTCCAGCACCTGTTTCACCGGTTCGCCGTTGAGATAGATGGTTTTGTTTTCGTAGCGCACCACATCCCCCGGCACCCCCACCACTCGTTTAATATAGTTGATACTGGGCTGTTCCGGGTACTTGAACACCATGATGTCACCGGTTTCCGGTTTGCCGATGGGTACAATCTCGTAGCCGAGAATGGGCAATCGCAGGCCGTAGGCAAATTTGTTCACCAGGATATAGTCACCCACCAGCAGGGTGGGAATCATGGAACCGGTGGGAATCTTGAACGGCTCCACCAGAAACGAGCGCAGCACCAGCACCACCACCAGCACGGGAAAGAACGACGCGGGAAACTCCAACCACTGCGGTGGTGATTCATCCGCCTGGCGGCGGGGTTTGAAGATCAACAGGTCCAACAGATAGAAAAAACCGGAAAACGCCACCAGCGCCACCAGAATGATCGCAAAATCAAAATCCATGCTTTATTTGTCCACCTTCAACACGGCCAGGAACGCATCCTGGGGAATCTCCACCCGCCCCACCTGCTTCATACGCTTCTTGCCTTCTTTTTGTTTTTCCAGCAACTTGCGCTTGCGGCTGACATCGCCGCCGTAGCACTTGGCCAGGACATTCTTACGCAGCGCCTTCACCGTCTGCCGGGCGATAATCTTGCTGCCGATGGCCGCCTGAATGGCCACGTCAAACATTTGGCGGGGAATCAGCTCTTTCATGCGTTCGGTAAGGGCCCGGCCCCGGTATTCCGCCTGATCCCGGTGACAGATGATGGCCAGAGCGTCCACCTTATCGCCGTTGATCATCACATCCACCCGCACCAGACTGCTGGCCTCGAAGCGCTTGAACCCATACTCCAGGGAGGCATAACCGCGGCTGGTGGATTTCAGTCGGTCGAACAGATCCAGCACCACTTCGCTCATGGGCATGTCGTACTGCAGGGACACCTGATTGCCCATAAACTGCATATTGCGCTGCACGCCGCGCTTTTCCACGCACAGAGTGATCACGTTACCGAGGTAGTCCTGCGGCACCAGAATGGTGACATCGGCGATGGGCTCGCGGAATTCCTCCACCTTGGACAGATCCGGCAACGCCGACGGATTATCCACGTAAATGGTTTCCCCGGATTTCAGCAGCAGCTCATACACCACCGTGGGCGCCGTGGTGATGAGGTCCAGATCGTATTCCCGCTCCAGCCGCTCCTGAATGATCTCCATATGCAACATGCCCAGAAACCCGCAGCGGAAGCCGAAACCCAAAGCATCGGAGGATTCCGGTTCGAATTGCAGCGAGGCATCGTTCAGACTGAGCTTGCCCAGGGCATCGCGGAACTGCTCGTAATCATCGGCACTGACGGGAAACAGGCCCGCGTAGACCTGAGGTTTGACCCGCTTGAAACCCGCCAGACTGGGTACTTCCGGGGTCTTGGCGTGGGTCAGGGTATCCCCCACCGGAGCGCCGTGAATGTCCTTGATGCCCGCCACCAGGAAGCCCACCTCACCCGCTTCCAGGATGTCGGTTTCAGTGCGCTTGGGGGTGAATATCCCCACCGCGTCCACCACGTAATCCTTGCCGGTGGATTTCACCCGGATCTTCTCTCCCTTGCGAATACAACCATCCATCACCCGGATCAGGGACACCACACCCAGATAGTTATCAAACCAGGAATCGATAATCAGGCACTGCAGCTTGCCATCCCGGTCACCCTTGGGGGGGGGAATGGTGTGCACCAGCCGTTCCAGCAGATCCGCCACCCCCACCCCGGTCTTGGCGCTGACCTGGGCGGCATCAGTGGCCTCGATGCCGATAATGTCCTCAATTTCCTGGGCCACCCGGTCCGGTTCCGCCTGGGGCAGGTCGATTTTGTTGAGCACCGGCATCACTTCCAGACCCTGCTCGATGGCGGTGTAGCAGTTGGCCACGGACTGGGCCTCCACCCCCTGACCGGCATCCACCACCAGCAACGCGCCCTCGCAGGCGTACAGGGAACGGGACACCTCATAGGAGAAATCCACGTGGCCGGGGGTATCGATAAAATTCAACTGGTATTTCTGACCGTCACGGGCACTGTAGTAGAGGGTGACACTCTGGGCCTTGATGGTGATGCCCCGCTCCCGCTCGATGTCCATGGAATCCAGCACCTGCTCCGCCATCTCGCGATCGGTGAGGCCGCCACATTCCTGAATAAAGCGATCCGCCAGCGTCGATTTGCCGTGGTCAATGTGGGCAATAATGGAAAAATTACGGATGTGGCTGATGTCGGTCACAGGCGCTGGGTACTTCACTGTCGGGGGTGGGTGGGACAAAATCTGCGGCAATTCTACCGATTTTCGCTCGGACTTGCATCCGCAGAATGGGGCCCTCGAGCGGTGCCTCAGGCGGCTGGAAACTGACCGCAGGCGACCCCGCCCAGCCGTCGCAATACCACCGGCTGGTAGCGCTGGTCATGGCGGTTGCGGTGGAAGTGCCAGCGCAGCACCACGAATCCGGCACCCAGGCCCAACAGACCCGCCAGGGCGGTGATCAAATCCTGCTGCCACAGGGAATCCGCCGCCAATACCGCAATTAGCATCGCCACCAGCGGCATTAGATAGGCCAGCAGGGAGCTTTTGAGCATGATTTCCTCGGGCACCCCTACCACCACCTGATCCCCCACGGTAACCTCAATGTCACAGCGGGCTTCCAGATGCACTGCATTCTGGCCCAGTTTGGCCAGGGCACTGTGGCCACAGCCGCTTTTGGCGGAACAGCTGTCGCAGGCGGAGTGACGGGTGGTTTCCACCCAGGCCAGGCCCGGGTTCACAGCCACCACCCGCCCGTTCTCTTCAATCATAATGGCAGGCTCAACAACGGAATTCTGTCACTTTAGCCAATCGCCCGTGTTAATCCAAGGGCTTTACGCTGGCGGCAATGCGTTCCGCCGTGGCCACTGGAATCTCCCCCACCACAGTGATACGGGCATCCGCCAGCTGGCGATGAACCGCCACCGTGGCGCCGTGGGCGCTCACGGTGTTGGAGCCAACCCCGGACTCGGGCTCGTGAAACACCGTGAATGAGGTCAAGCCATCGGTATAGGCCCGGGAGGTGACGTCGCCCTGACCGCTGAATTGGACCACTTGGTCAGACTCCACAAAACCCTCCGGCAACCATTGGGGGCCCCAATGCTGGGCCGGGGAGCGCGTCGGCGGTGGCTGATCGCCGCGTGTAGGCCGCCGCCGCTGCAGTCCGGCGCTGGGTTCGAAGCTGGCTTTGTCGAGGGCGGCACCCATCTGGATGCTGACAAATTCAAACACCTCCAGCGGCATGCCGCCAACCGCCGCGGTCTGGGCCCGCAACAGGACCCCGGATTCCCGGTCCAGCCACAGGCTGTAACCGTAGCGGTGTTCGTCCAGGGGTTCTACGTTCAGGCGTATGCTGTCGCGGCCGGCCACCCGTTCCTCACCCATCCGCTGGAACCGATAATATCGGGACACCGCTTTGGCGCTCTCTTCCAACGCCCCCCAGCGGCCCAGTGGCGGGCTCACCGCCATACCCCGGGATTGCCTGGGGTGCAGGCAGTATACCTGGCGGCCCTTGCGGATAATTTCCGCCGGCTCGCCACTCATGTGCACCACCCTTTCCCATACCTCACCATCGATGGGGGCGTGGTAGACCGCCATGGAATTCAATTGACCGCCAGAGAGATGCACGGAATAGCCACTGAAACTGGTTTGGCGGGAGGCCGCCAGCATGGTTTGCAACCAGTGTTCAGGAGACTCCTCGGCGGCGGTGACCGCTGGCGCCTGGACCGTGAAGCCCAGCAGCACCGCCAGTGTCCAGAGCAACCACTGCTTCATGCGCTCACTGCCCGGCGGCGCCGGATCCGGAGGCCACCGGCTTCACTGTCACCACCCGGGCATAGGGGGTAACGCCGGTGGCCGTGTTGAGCGCCGCGTTGGAGGAATGGGAGAGCAGGTAATCATTGAGCCGATCTTTCAGTGCCGGGTTGTAGCGGATCATTTCCGGCTGCAATACGGTGCTGGATTCAGCACCCCCCTGGGATACGGCCATCAGGGGGCTGTTACCCGCCACCACCGGCGCCATGGCAACGCTGGGCGTACCCGCCGCTGGCAAGGCGCTGGAGCCGGACTGGAAATTCTGCCAGCCCAGGATCACCGCCGCCGACACTGAGGCCGCCACCGCCACGTTGGCGAACGGGCGATTGAGCAGCCCCACCACCCTGGATTTCCCGGCTTTCGCCACCGGTGCCGGCTCCCGGGCAAGGGCGGCCCCGACCCGGGCCGAAATGTCGCAGTCCAGCCACTGGGCCCCCTGACCGCCGGTTTGCCGGCGCAGCACGGCGCTGGCCACGTGGAAACGAGTCCACTTGCGGCACAGAGCCTGGTCCTGCTCGATATTATTGAGGACCCGCCGCAGCCCCAGCTCGCTGGTCTCGCCATCCATCAGGGCGGAGAGCTCTTCTGCGCTTCTGTCCAGGTCATTGCTACCCATACTCACACCTTTAACCTGCTTGTCACCTGCTTTAATCTTCAGAACGGCGGCCTAAGCCCGCATCGCCTGAATCCGTTTATCAATCGCCTCACGACCCCGGAAGATCCGGGACCGCACGGTACCTACCGGGCAGTCCATCACCTCGGCGATTTCCTCATAACTCAGACCATCAAATTCACGTAACGTTACCGCGGTTCGCAGATCATCCGGTAACTCCCGTAATGCCTCGAACACCACCGCCTCCAACTGATCCCGCATCATCTGCTTTTCCGGATCGGCGGACTCATGCAAGGCATCGCCACCGCTGTAGTACTCCGCGTCACTCACTTCCACGTCGGTGTCCGGCGGCCGGCGGCCCTTGGACACCAGATGATTCTTGGCCGTGTTCACGGCGATGCGATAAATCCAGGTATAAAACGCACTGTCGCCACGGAACCGGTCCAATGCCCGATACGCCTTTACAAAAGCGTCCTGAGCCACGTCCATCGCTTCGTCCGGATCGCGCACGAAGCGGCTGATCACCGCCAGCACCTTGTGTTGATATTTCTTTACCAGTAAGTCAAAGGCCCGTTTATCACCTTTTTGTACACGTTCCACCAACAGCTGATCGGGATGACGCTCAGCCATCTACAAACTCCCCATTCAGGCTCCCCACTTCAGGCTGCGGGAGCATATAAGCAAAGACAAGCCCGGCGGCCCGAAGTTCCTTCGACAGGTAGTGCCAAGCGTTGATTTCGATCATGGACAGGCTGCATTATCCAGACAATCGGCCCCGGCGCCAGTGGGCGTTCACGCCAACCGCCGGAAATCGTTATAATAGCAGGCTTTGGCGATTGGCCAGGCAATACACCCATGGAGACAGTTGCGGGCCGCCGCCGGCGCCCGCGTCACCCCTATGACCAGATTCAAGCACGACATTCTTATCATCGGCAGCGGCGCCGCCGGCCTCACCGCCGCCCTGCACCTGGCCCCCTTCTGTAAAGTGGGAGTACTCAGCAAAGGCTCCCTCACCGCCGCCAATACCTATTACGCCCAGGGCGGCGTGGCGGCGGTACTGGACGAAGGAGACTCGGTGGCGGCCCACATCCAGGACACGCTGGTGGCTGGCGGCGGGCTGTGCCGGGAACAGGCGGTGCGATTTACCGTGGAAAACGGCCCTGACGCCATCCGTTGGCTGATTCAGCAGGGCGTGGGGTTCACCCGCGATTCCCAGGACCCGGCCCGGGGGGAGTATCACCTGACCCGGGAGGGCGGCCACAGTCACCGCCGGGTGATTCATGCCGCGGACGCCACCGGTCTGGCGATTTCCAGCACTCTCATCGACAAGGTGCGGCAGCAGGCCAGCGTCAGCCTGTTCGAGTCCCGGGTGGCCATTGACCTGATCACCAGTCAGAAACTGGGACTGCGGGGGAAACGGGTATTCGGCGCCTATGTGCTGAATAACGAAAGTAACGAGGTGGAGGTGCATGAAGCCCGGTTTGTGCTGCTGGCCACCGGCGGCGCCAGCAAGGCGTATCTCTACACCTCCAATCCGGACGTGGCCACCGGCGACGGGATTGCGATGGCCTGGCGGGCGGGCTGCCGGGTGGGCAATCTGGAATTCAATCAGTTCCATCCCACCTGTCTGTATCATCCGGAAGCCCGTTCATTTCTGATCACCGAGGCCATTCGCGGCGAAGGCGGCCAGCTCAAACTGCCCGCCGGCGAGCGCTTCATGCATCGCTTTCATCCCCTGGGGGAACTGGCGCCACGGGATATTGTGGCCCGCGCCATCGACCATGAAATGAAGCGCTTGGGGGTGGACTGTCTTTACCTGGATATCAGTCACAAACCCGCGGACTTTATCCGCGAGCACTTCCCCACGGTATATGAGCGCTGTCTGGCCCTGGGTATCGATATCACCCGCCAGCCCATTCCGGTGGTGCCGGCGGCTCACTACACCTGCGGCGGAGTCCTGACCGACCTCAACGGTCGTACGGACCTGGGGGGGCTCTACGCCATTGGCGAAACCGCCTTCACCGGCCTGCACGGGGCCAACCGCATGGCCAGCAACTCGCTGCTGGAATGCGTGGTATTTGCCATCGCCGCCAGCCGGGACATCCACGGCCTGTTGCCCACGGCCCCGCCATTGCCGGATATTCCGCCCTGGGATGAAAGTCAGGTGACCGATTCCGACGAGGCGGTGGTGATCTCCCATAACTGGGATGAACTGCGCCGGTTTATGTGGGACTACGTGGGCATTGTGCGTTCCAACAAACGGCTGCAGCGCGCCACTCACCGGGTTAACCTGCTGAAGCAGGAAATTCTGGAGTACTACAGTAATTTCCGGGTCAGTAACGACCTTATCGAACTGCGCAATCTGGTGCAGGTGGCGGAACTGATTATCCGCTGCGCCCTGGCACGGCGGGAAAGCCGGGGCCTGCACCACACCCTGGATTATCCGGATACTCTGCCGGACCCCAGTGATACCATTCTGGTGCCGGGTAACTACGGGGCCGATGCCTGGTCAGAGCAGGAGCCGGCGGATGCCGGCTGACCGGCACTGCCGAGGGCCTGCTGCAGCTCAGGACACCAGCGCAGAAACACCTGCAAGCGGCGAAAGTCCTCCCGTCCTAACATGGTTCGGGTCAGCAACAGGTGGCGCCGGCGCCAGCCGCCGGCGGTAAAACTGAGCCGAATAAAACCCACCCCCAGCCGGGTGTCGCTGTGCAGCCGCAGGGGGCCGGTGGCGGCCCCGTTGCGGGCCTGCAGATACCAGCCATCCACCCCCAGGCGGACCCGCACCGGAGACCGGGCCAGCACCCGCAGACTGTGTTTTGCCACCGTCACCCCCATGCCCAACAGCAACAGGGGCAGCAGAGCCAGGCCCCAGGGCGCCAGCTGCCACAGGGCCACACCGGCCACCAGATGCAGCGCTACCAGCAACAACCCGTAGCCGGGATCCGCCCGCAGTGACAGATCAGGGCTCCACACGGCCCAGCACCATCCCCACTATTCGCGCCAGCTCCGGGTCCTCCGGGGTGGCGCGGTGGGTAAACCACTCGAACATCTCCACATCGTGTTGCTCCAACAGCTTCTCGAACAGGCGTTGATCGGCGGCGCCCAGCTGCCGGTAATGGCGCTCAAAAAACGGCAACAGCAGCACCTCCACTTCCTTGATTCCACGCCGGCAATGCCATTGCAATCGCCGGTAGTGTTCCTGCTCACTGGCGGACGGATGGGTCATAATTGCGGGCTCCCTGTAACGGATGGTGGTGGGTGGATACTCGGTGCCGGCATTATAAAGAATCCACCACTGATCCCCCAGCACCGGCACTGACTTTTGCCGCCACGGGCCTTATGATGAGGGATCAGTCACGGAACTCAACGCAGTACGGAGCAAGGACTCATGTGGACAGATCAGATTACCGCCAGCCGGGATGCCACCTGGGGTATTCATATCAAGCCCCTGGATTCGGAAGCCGCCCTGTTGCAGGCGGGAACACCCTGTGCCGCCCTGGTGGACCACCTGGCGGTGATCCGGCTATCCGGGCCGGACGCGGCGGATTTTCTGCAGGGTCAGGTGACCTGTGATATCAACCAGCTGGCACCGGGCCAGGGGCTGTTGGGAGCCCATTGCAATCTCAAGGGGCGGGCCCAGGCCACCTTTATCTGCGGCCGCCAGGGGGACGACCTGCTGCTGCTGTTGCCACGGGATCAGCAGCAGCCCACCATCGATGCCCTGGGCAAATTCGCCATGTTTTCCAAAGTGGACATC
>MDSW01026193.1_pt1 | contig 10713 bp, 18 predicted proteins | sample 811171 | NCBI WGS metagenome assembly MDSW01 (sample SAMN05326641, study PRJNA326480) | marine metagenome | isolation source: seawater | place: Atlantic Ocean: North West | collected 2012 | reverse complement strand
TCACCTACCTGACCCTGAGCGAGCTCCATCCCGGAGGTTTCTCAGAATCGCATGTGCTTCGGCTGTCGTCGTTGGGTGATGGAAACCTTCACCGTCCGAAGACTCGGGTCCCAACGCCGTTCCCAACGACGCAAGCAACTCACCCACTCAACCCCCCTATATCAATATACCCGACTGTAATTGGTCAGAAAGCCGCCCACTGCGAGCCAATCGAACGGTTTAGTTATCCTCAGAATCACCAGATGTTCAAAAGGTACCTGATTGTACAGATTTGTGGGTTCAACAAACCACATATCTTAGGCCTAGAGAGACTATTTCATGAAAGACTACTCAGCACCGAAGAATTGTCGCAGCATTGGATGCATTTCCATAGCTTGTTCCTTCTGGATCTGCTCGTAAGTACGTAAGATAATACCGACAGCAAGCAACAGACCTGTACCCGTCGCATTACCTACAGTACCGAGCAGGTCTGCACCCGCGGCAAGTAATCCTACGAAAGCACCAGAGAAGTAGGTAACCGGTGGAATGTAATTTTCGAGAATCTTTTCGAGAACCTTCGGATTCTTTCGGAAACCAGGAATCTGCATACCCGTTCTCTCGATCTGCTTAGCAACGTCCTTTGTACCCATGTTGGTAGTATCGATCCAGAACTTCGCGAAGACCATTGAACCAACGGTCATCAGAACCACATAGAAAACGACGTGAAGCATGATTTGACCTAAACTATGGCCAAACATATCCGATTGCTGATTCAGTAACGGAATTAGCCAATCGTTAACACCTGCTGGCATGGAAGCATACCAGGCAAAACCACCCGATGCTGCCGTTTGTCCAGGTTCATACGTCCCGATATAATCCGACATTGAGAACCACCCCTGCCGACCTAATATCGGCGTCTGTGACATCGTGGGATGACTCCAGAACAAGAGAGAGAACATGTTGACGTTAGCAAGCAAAGCAGCCATCAAAATAACCGGAATGTTAGAGGCGTAAACCAATCGAATTGGATACTTACCTCTGTGACCGCGAACCTTACCGTGGGTTAATGGCAATTCGAGTTTGCTCGATTCAGCATAAGCTACCACAAGGAACACGATGATACTGGATATGAGAGCAATCACAGCATTCGGATGCGTCGCGTCACCTAGCAGAATCATTTCGAATCCATTGAGTGAAATCATCTCACCATTCGTCGCCGTTCTGAACATATAGAATATCATCGGAAGTGTGCCCGCTGGTGGATTTTGTACGGAGTAAGCCATTCCTGCAGTAGTTGGCAGTGGTGATAGTGTACCGACGAAAGTCGATTGTGCAACACCAGCAGCAATGAAGAGCGACATACCGGAACCAATACCCCATTTGCTGACAAGTTCATCAAGCAAGAATACAAGATAAGATCCAGCGAATAGTTGAGCGACAATAACGAAGTTCGCCCAACCAATTCCATATTCATCGATCAAGAATTCAGCAGGATCGAGGAAACCGTAGGTTTGTGGAATCGATTCGATCGGAATCATGATGAGGACGAGAAGTTTCTGAACACCTTGGTACATTGCCTTGTCCTCGCTGTTGGTAAGGTCAAGACGAATGATCTTCGCACCAGCGAATAATTGCATGATAATGGAACCAGTAACGATTGGACCAATACCCAAGTGCATGATGGTACCCGATGCACCAGCCATGATTGATCGGAAACCGCTGAACAAGTCCATGGCTTGTCCGCTCAATCCGTATAGCATGACGTTGGTCATAGCGAAGTAGATGATGAGAACGAAGGTTGTTGTCCACATCTTTTCTCCGAATCGAACGTGACGGTCTGGTTTGGTGATAGCAGGATAGACATCCACGAAGCGGCTGAGTGCGTACAAACGGCTGCTTTGGTCGCCACCCCACATGAAACATGTGAGAATCGCTGCTGCACCGAAACCGAGCAAGAGGACACCAACAAGAAGGAATCCAACGGCTTCATCGTACCCACCCCATTTCTCTGGGCGGCAATACCATACAGCAATGAAGACGAAAATCAACCAACCGTAGAGTTTCGCATAGCGGCCAATGATTGGTAGTTGCTTCATTGATTCGGGGAGATCTTTCTGGAAACAAGCCATAACATAGGCTACGTGTGCAACTGCGAGAACGATACCGAAAATAGCTGCATCTCGTGCAGCACCTGTCCCAGATAGTTCATCCCATTGCCAGTAGAAGAGAAGACCGAAATATAGTACACCGGTGAGAACAACACCGATTGGTACTGGCTTGTGTTTCATTCAGAGACCTCCTTGTTCACTCTTCTTCCCATTCGTCCCAATCGTCACCATCTTCAAGATTGACGGAACCGCCAGCGGCTTCGACCTTTTTGATAGCTGAAGCGCTTGCGTGAGCGACTGTTACTGTAATAGCGGCGTTGATTCGACCAGATCCAAGGAGCTTGTCAATTCCAAGTTCTCCAAGATTGATACTGTCCTTACCATCGACCATACCTTCCAGTTGGCAGACATTGCAGGTCACGTGTACGTTACGTAGGGTAGGATGACGGTTGAAACCGTGCATACCCCAGTGACCTGGCATGTACTTGATTCGAGTCATGACACGATGCTTGTTCATACCTGCATTTCCACGGCCACCGCGCTTTCCAGCACCGCGACCAGCTTTCTTTCCACGACCATGGTATCGATTTCGTCCACGGTGCTTGTTTGCTTTTGTACCCATCATATCACCTCAAATCATTCTCTCAACGAGTGCCTTGATGTCATCGCCTCGAGAGCCGAGTGCGCCACCAACGACATAGGATCGCTTGATACCGCCCCATCCCTTTGATCCTCGTGGAGGATGCAAACGGAAGACACGCTTCAAACTTGGAACATCTTTGACGGTTGCTTCATCGTTAACGATGGCCTTTGCAAAGTCTGCAATGGTCTTGTAATCGGTTGCCTCAGCAACGATTGCATCGGTCAATGGTGTATCACCCATCATTCGTCCACGCTCGGAGAGCATGGATTCAACGGTAGCAAGGTCAGCCTTACCCCATGTGATGTAGTCCTTGGCCTTGCGCAGCATTCCAAGATACTGATCGTTCTCAGGAATGATGATCGCATGGTTTACCTTGGTCAGGTTGAGATGTAACATAGTCTCGCGAATGGATCGCTCAACACCGACGTTGCTTCGAGCTCGAACGACGATATAACTCACTTCAAAGACCTCCCTGTATTGATGAACAAGCGTTCTCGCTGTTCGTTGCTAATGCGAGTTGAATTTAATGTTTTGAGAGCATTAAAGGTCGCAGCAGCGTAATTGATAGTAGTACGGGTCTGACCCTTAGTTCGAGAAAGAACGTCGGTTACACCAGCAAGCTCGAGAACCTTCTTACCGGTTTCACCGATAACTAGGCCCTTACCCTTTGCAGCAGGCATAAGCGTAACACGAGTTGATGCGGAACGACCGTTGACCTTGATCGGAACTGAAGTTCCGGGACCAGCGGATGATTCCCAAGAACCGTTTCCACGCTGTACGTTGATCAAGTTTAGTTTCGCAGCGACAATGGCCTTCTGAATAGCATTGGAGACTTCCTTTGCTTTAGCCATTGCAAGTCCAACGTAGCCGTTTCGATTTCCAACACAAGCCATAACGTTGAAGCGGACACGTCGACCACTGTCGGTCATTCGCTGAACCATGTTGACGTTGATGACTTCATCTTCCAGTTCTGGTAGAAGAGCATCGACAATCTCGACTTCTCGGATTGGAAGTCCGGTTGCTAGTGCATCTTCGTATGTTGTGACCAAACCGGCATAGACCATGTTTCCAAGACGAGTACGTGGAGTCCATTTACGGAGATTGTTGATCGCATCAGATTGAGCGCTACGTCGTCGACGACGACCACCTGTTTCTTCTTCCTCTTGTGGAGCATAAGCAAGAATCATACCTGGTGCTTGCTTGATTTCTTCTGTAGTTTCTTCTTCAGTCATCAGTAGGCCCCCTCGATGGATGTTTTCGTTGTTTCAATAGCGCTTGCAACATTTTCGTCGATGTGCGCTCCGTTGATTCGGTCGTCGTCAGGAAGAATTTCTTCACTGTGAGGAACGTTCAATCCAGCCTCAACCATTCCACGGAGTGCAGCGAAAACACGACCCCCTGGTGTGCTTGCAGCAAGTCCGATGTCGAGAACTGCATCTTCATGACCAGCAGCGAGTGCTGCCTTACCTAGTGCATATCCGACAAGATAGGATGCTGGAACAGATTTCTTGGACATCTTATCTGGCCAAGAGAATTTCTTGACCAAATCGTTACCTGTAACATTGAGAGCAACCTTGTCACCCTCTACAGCATAAGTAACCAATTGACAAGAAGTGCGTGTATTGGAAATACGTACTACTGCACGAGGCTGTTCGCTTCGTAGGAGTCTTAGACGTCGTCGATAATCGGTGAGTCCAGCTTTACGTCGTCGTAGAACAGATCGTCGTCGATTTCCTTGCATCAGTTGTCACCTTCCTTGAGTTGTACACCTTCAAGCGTCATCTGAGAACGCATGTGAGCAATAGAACGGTAGGAACCGCCCTTTGCTTTGAGGTAGTATCGGCGGTATTGCGATGATGTGATTTCTTCAGCCTCTCGCAAGTCCTTGAGTACACGTCGTTGTGAACGAATGGTTCGCATCCAGCGATTCTTTCGAGGATTGCGAGCGTTTGCTGACCCCATTCTCTTACCTTGACCCTTTTGTCGTCCCTTTGCACGTTGTTCTTGTCGAACACGAGCACGAACACGAGAGGTTCCTTTGACAGCCTTTGCACGAATGAGTCCTTCTTCGATGAATTCACGGATATCATCCGCTTGAACGGAGGATGCGACCTCATCGATGTAGTCAGGATTGATCCAAACACGGTTTTCACCGCACTTGAGAATTTTCGCAGCGAGACGCTTTTGATTGGTTAGTTGCATCAGACATTCCTCCTTCGATTCAAGATACGAATACCCAACTCATCAGCACGGGCGTGAATGTTCTCACGCTTGCGGCCACCAACGGTTTTTCCAACTCGAGCAGCTTGTGTCTCAGGATCGATGGTTTCCAAATCATTGAGATTGTGGACCATAACTTCCTGGAACCCACTTGGGTGGAGACCACGAGCGGCTGCGACCTTTCCGTGTCCAACACGAACAAGAGAGCCTCGATACTTGTAGTTACGACGTTGCTTGTTGTCCATACCGTGAGGTGCACGCCATCCAGAGCGAGACAATCGCTTGTAACGGAACCATTCGGTTCTTCGGAACGAAGGTGTTTTCTTCTTTTGTGCAGCACGAAGCGCAAGCGCTTCTTGAGTTGCTTCATCGAGAACTGGTTTTTGCTTAGCAACGTGTCCTTCGTCTTCTTCATCATCCCAGTCATCATCATCTTCAAAGAAGTCTTCTTCATCATCTTCAGCATCATCAGAGGATGCTTCCACTTCTTCAACAGGAGCATCTTCTTCTTCAACAGCACCAGCGAGGCGCTCGATGAGTTCAGCTTTCTTTCCAGAAACAGGGAGTCCTTGCTCTCTGAGCAATTCCTTAAGATCTGCTACAGTCATATTTTCATAATCTTCTGCCATCTTTCATCACTCCTTACTGAGACGGTAAATTCCGTCTTGGAAGACACGTCGGTCTCGCTTCTTGACTGTAGTACAGCGTTCAATGTTAGCTGCAGTTTGGCCAACAAGTTCCTTATCGATTCCTGAAACAGTAATTTCGACCTTGTTGTTGACTTTAACATCAACACCAGGAAGGATGTTTGCAGATCGTGGAACTTTCTCACCAAAGTAATTGTTGACAACAAAGTTCTGTCCTTGGACGGCAAGTGTCATTGGGAAGTGAGAGTAAAATGCCTTCAAGTGGTAAGTGAAACCATCCGTTACACCCTTGACCATGTTGTTCAAGTGAGCATTCCATGTTCCTGCCATAGCCTTGTCTTTACGACGAGGCAAGTCGGATCGTACGATGAGGCCGCCTCCATCTTGGAGGATATCAACACGAGATGATACAAATTCACGTGATAGTGAGCCGTTCGGTCCTGCAATGGTGACGACGCCATCTTCGCTGAGTGTGGCTGTAACGCCTTCAGGGATGGTTACGTTATGTTCGATTCTGTCGATTTTTACCATGCTTTTCACCTCAATATACGTAAGCAAGCAACTTGCCACCGATGCGGGCGTCCTTCGCATCGTAATGGTTCATGACGCCGGAATTGGTCGTCAGAATGAGAAGACCAAAGTCCTGAGCAGGAAGATATCGAGTCTCCCACTTTTCGAATTCTTGTCGGCGAACGCTATGTCGTGGCTTGACGGTACCGCATCGGTTGATGGTTCCGCGAAGTTTGACGACAAATGCGTCACCTCGGCCGTTCTCAACACGTGAGTACTCTCCGATATAGCCGGAAGTCTGCATAATGCTGAGAACGTTTTCAAGTAACTTGGAGGCTGGAGCCAATTCGACATCGAATTTTCCAGCTTGTTCTGCGTTGTAAATCTTGACGAGTGCGTCGTTTAATGGATCAAATTGCATTCATAATCACCTCAGTTCATCTTCTTGAATCCAATCTCAGGTCCAACATCGCGGAAACACTGACGGCATAGGCGTAGCCCATGTCGTCGAATCATTCCTCGACGTCGCCCGCATCGGCGGCATCCAATCGTTCGTCCCATGTATTCTCCATGATCTCGTGCCATTTTCATTCCTCCATGATTTTAATTTCAAAGTTCGATTTGAACCATTCCATCGACTCATCTCGAGAGACTCCGTGGCCCTTACCTACCTTACTCTTCGCCTTTCGGCGTCGGCTAATACGGTGACCTGGTCGTTCTAGAACGACGTTGATATCCATTCCGTAGATGCCGATGTCTGGATCGTACTTTTGCTCTGGGAAATCCGTATAGTCACGAATTCCAAAAGAGAGATTGCCTTGTGCATCAAAATTCCAACTTGGAATTGTGTTGTCACGTACCCAGAACGCATTGGTCAAGAATTCCTTGATTGCCGCTTGGTCCCGCATAGTTGAACGGCATCCGATTGGAGCACCTTCGCGGACCTTGAGGTCACGGTTTTGGATCTTACCAAGCGTACGCTGTGGACGAACACCTGTGACCATTTCGAGAACGTTCTCAGCGTTGACCAATCGGTCGCCGCCTTCGCCAACACCAATGTTAACGCAAACCTTTGTGATTCGAGGAACACTCATTGGATTGACTGTCTCACTCAAGCCTTCACCTCCATAACTGGGATGCTTGCCTCACCGACTGCGAAGACATTGATTTCGGTTGTACCGAATTCATCGAATGCAACTTCATTTGGCATACTGGATCGCTTGACCACTCGTTCCTTCATCGAGGCCATCTCACCTACGTGAGTACCACCGACGAGATAGCATCGTACACCTTCGACGAAAGCGATGTGTTCGAGTACTTTTTGATCTGGCAAGGAAATCTTGACCGAATCACCAGTGTTGTACTGGGTTGCCTCATCGACAATCATATTTCGACCATCGTGGAGGTTGAGTTGTGTCTTACCGCCCTTAATGGTGGTCTTACCTTCGATTCGTGCAATCTTCCATTGTGCTTCTTCAGCTGAAATCTTGACGTAGCGAAGACGACCGTTTGCATCGAGCATGCAGCGGAAGTGCTCATCACCGAGTGAAAGAACATCCATGAGGCCAACGCCTCGACGGGTGTCTTTGCAGACGCGTCCATCGACCTTGACCAATTCATTATGAACGATAAATCGAACTTCACGAGCGTTTTGAGCACGGCCGAGAACATCACGGACGATCAGGTTGACCGGCATACAACGCTCAAGGCTGTGTCCACCAGGACTTGGGCGTGTAACCCAAATGGTGGTCTTTCGTGGAAGAGGCCAGCTTCGAGGCATGGCCAATCGCTTCAAGTGACTGCTGCTACCCATATCATTCAACTCCTATCCGCGGTCAATTTTTGCATTCGTAGCTTGTCCGTCTCATCGAGTTTAACGACGACGACGTTGGAGGCATGGACCGGGACTGCCTCTTCTTTATTATCGGACTTGGATTGCTTTGCACCTTCGATGAGAATGCGGCCGTTTTTAGCATCGATACCGATAACTGGACCGGATAGTGGCTCAGCCTTTCGCTTACCACCATGACGCTTACCACCGTGAGAGAAATCTCCACGGATTACGCGAACAGTATCTCCTGCACGAACGGTGACGGATCGAACTCCGGCGAATCTCTCATCAGGCTTGTCGAGTTGCAATCGTGCTGAAACTCGCTTACGCTTGGTGTGCATGGGGGCGTTATATTGCGCCTTTCGCTGCTTTCCTGGTTTTCTTGACTTTACCATTTTATTCACCTCATACGATTTGTTTCGCTGTTGCAGCGATACGAGGCCAGCGTTCTGCAGCCTCGCGAGATACAGGTCCCTTGATATCGGAACCTTGGACTTCACCTTTGATATTGGTGATCACACAAGCGTTGTCTTCGAATTGAACCCATGTACCATCTGCACGACGGAACGGACGACGCTGTCGAATGATGACAGCGTTGAACATTTGACGGCGAGTATCTGGAGTACCTTTCTTGACCGAGACCTTGGTCATGTCACCAACGCCACCAGAAGGGTATCGACGCATGGTACCACCGAGCTTGAGGACGTTCACGATTTGAACGATCTTTGCACCAGTGTTGTCAGCGACGTGCAATCGAGCCATGGTTGGTAGACCACGGGTTTGCCGACCTGCAATTCCACGCATCAGGCTTCACCTCCAGTCTTTTCGATAACACAGAATGAAACCGTCTTGGACAAAGGTCGGCATTCCATAACACGAACAGTGTCGCCGATTTCGACTTCACCAATGCAACTTGGAAGATGTGCGCTGAGAGCACTTGTTCGCTTCTCGAATCGCTCGTACTTCTTCATGTATCGAACATTGTTTCGCTCGATGGTGATTGTCTTCTGCATACCAACGCCTGATACAACACCTTCGAACATTTGTCCACGCAAGCGCAAGCTTCCGTAGAATGGACAGTTCTCATCGCCATCCCATTCACCAGTTGGTAGTTTAACGTCTATTCCAATCTCTCGCATTTTCATGCCTCCTTGTAGTTGCGGCTCATTCGATCTTCGGGTCGTTGCCGCAAGGACAACCCAGATAGGACGGTAATTCCGTCGTTGAGTGTAAATTGAATCGCTGCCTTTCCGAAAACACGCTCTTGGCCGTTCTCGAGAATAGTCAACGTCTTTTGAGTCTCATCGATGACGTTTCCTGAACGTCCGACGAGTGTTGGATCTGTGGAGCCAACAACGGTCAACATTTGACCAATCCAGGTTGTGTTCATTTCCGTCATTTATCTCACCTCCACATTGAATCCATTGTTTCGTAGTACATTTGCTGCCTTCTTTTTGTGATCGCCTTGAAGTTCAATAACTCGACCTTTGACAGTTCCTCCAGCAGCACATTTGTTCTTGAGTAATTTTGCTAATTCGTTGATGTCGATTGCGACGTCGTCAATTCCTTCCACCTTGGTTACGATTTTTCCGTATCTCCTTCTATCTGTGGATAAGATTGCTCGTTGTTGCTCCTTTGCAATTTCTTGGCAGATGCATAGTTCGTCTGGAAGACCGCATACACCACAAATTGCCGCCATAGTCGTTCATCACCTCGTATTCATTCAGTTGTTCCCTAGATAGGATTTAATTCGTGCAATACTCCGTCGAGTAGCCTTGTAAGCACCCATATTGGATGGAGTACCACCAAGCGCTTTCTCGGCTTGAAGTTGGAGAAGTTCGTCTTGCAGTTCAACCAGGCGGGCCTCAAGGGCTTCACGGCTCATTGCTGCGATGTCACGGTTTCGGACGTAGCTCATTCAACGACCTCCTCAGGAGTTGCTTCGCCTTCTTCTTCAGCAGCTTCTTCTCGAATCTTCAATTCTTCATCGGAGAAGATAGAGATTTCGTGTGGAAGGCGAGTGTTGGCTCGCATGATTTCAACAGTAACACCGATAGTTCCGAGTTTACGGACTGCAACAGCGTATCCCTTGTCCATGTGCTGAAGTGCAGTTTCACCACAGTACTTGACGTGACCCATAATAAATTTCTGAGTTCGGTTTCGTGAACCTGTGAGTTTACCTGCTACGGTGACGATAACGCCACGAGCACCAGCGTTCATGATATTCTCTGCTGCACTGTTTCCAGCACGGCGGTAGTACCATCCACGCTCTAGTGCGGATGCGATCTTCTCAGCCATGACTTGAGCGTTCAATGTTGAATCAGATGACTTGATCTCTTCGACCTTGAGTTGAGGTTCGAACAAGTCGAACTCACTCTTCAATCGGCTTTCAAGTTCCTTGATGATCTTTCCTTTACGTCCGATAACGAGACCTGGTCGTTCTGCGTGAACAGTGACTTCGGTACCGTTTGGGGTACGCTTAATGTCCAATCCGCCAAAGCCTGAGCGCTTGGTATTCTTCATCAAGAATTCCTTGACGAGATGACGCTCGACATTTCGGTTGACAATTGCTTTGATTGTACTCTTCTTACCTGCCATAATCGTTCACCTCAGAAGTCATCCTCCAACTCATCGTCGGTTGCGGTGAAGTCTTCGAGGAAAATCTCGAGGTTCACCTGGTAGTGGTTGCTTGGCGTTGCACGTCCACGAGCACGTGGAATCCATCCTCGGCGGATTTGTCCACGGTGTGCGGCAACGTGTGTGATTTCCATATCT
>MDSW01222383.1_pt1 | contig 10714 bp, 3 predicted proteins | sample 811171 | NCBI WGS metagenome assembly MDSW01 (sample SAMN05326641, study PRJNA326480) | marine metagenome | isolation source: seawater | place: Atlantic Ocean: North West | collected 2012 | reverse complement strand
GCGTACACCAAATCACACATTTTCAGATACGAAGGAGGAGGTTATGCCTCGCTTGCTGGTTGCTCAATGTCACTAGTACCTGCTCCAGATGGAATAATGAAGCCCGATGATGTTAAGGCAGCGATTCGCAAAGCTGAAGGTAGCGAATCGCATTATCCTGATTGTACTCTGGTTTGCGTAGAGAATACTTCTAACCTAGGTGGAGGTTCGGTTTATCCACAAGAAATTCTTGATGAGATTTGTCAGGTAGCCCATGACAATGGTTGCAAGGCTCACATGGACGGAGCCCGACTATTCAATGCCATAGCAGTCTCAGGAACCGACCCCGCCAGGATGGTCAGAGATTTCGATACAGTGACTATTTGTCTATCGAAGGGCCTTGGTGCTCCAGTTGGTTCGGTTCTTGTTGGTAGTAAGGAATTCATCGACCGAGCACATAGATTCCGAAAGATGCTCGGTGGCGGAATGCGACAAGCAGGAATCATCGCTGCAGGCGGACTGTATGCCTTGGAGAATAATATGGAGCGACTTGCTGAAGATCACATTCGAGCAAAGAGACTAGCAGTGGCGATTAACGAAATGTCAAATTACTCTGTAGAATTAGATGCAGTTCATTCAAACATTGTACTTATTTCAACACCTGAAGGTGCCGCTAAATCAGTTGTATCATCACTCGCTGAGCAAGGCGTTGATATCATCGATATTCATGATTCACAAGTGAGAGCAGTTACTCATTTACACATCACAGATGAGGATATTGAAAGGACCATTGCTGCCTTTTCTTCGACGCAATAATAGCGAACCCTTCATCATGAGAATGATTTCGCCGAATCGATGAGAAGCATTCTCGCGGTCTTACTCTCCGCATTGTTACTGGCGCCAATGGGTGCCCTCGCAGAGACCGGAACCATATGGCTAGACGCCAGAGGACAACAAGACGCCGGAACTTTTGGTGGACTCACCTTACCAATTGGCAATGGCACAGTCGATTCAACTACAAGCGCAGATTTTGCAAATCTGCCGAATATAATCGAGGTATATACCGCGACCTGGTGTGTAAACTGTGTAACATCGGAAGAAGCAATGAATGAGGCAGTGGAGAATTTAGACGCAGTGCAGATCCATTATCACCGAGTTTGGATAGAACCCGAAGATCCATTCGGTTCCAATAGTACCGAAGAAAGGTGGGTGGAATACTATGGTGAATCCTCGAAATCAGCCGCCGGCGAAGAGCGAATAGCCCCAAGTTTGGTAGTAGATGGTCAGCGTTTACATACTGGCTCAAGGGCAAAAGGTGTATCCTTAGTAGATGATTACTCACAATCATTACAAGTTGGAAATCGTGCTTGGTTCACAGGGGGAACAATCGACTTCTCAGTGTCGTTTACCGAAAATGGAGCCAGTTTTTCCTGGAACTTTGATAATCTAGAATTTTCTTGTGCTGACGATTGCCCAACACAGACCACAACTCCGTGGATTCTTTTTGTAGAGGATTCAGCAAACTTCGATGAAGGCAGTAATAATCAGGAAAATTATCTGCATGTAAATCATCAAGCGAATCAAGTTTCAGGAACTAATGGAACAGCAATTCTTGAGATACCAGAAACTTGGGACGGTGAAGATATGAAAGCCGTATTACTAATCGATTGGGAAATCGAAAAAGAAGGTGGGAATGGTTTCCATGACAGCCTCCCTGGAATTGGAATTGCCACACTTTTGTCACTACTTGCCGCAGTTCCCCTAGTGAGAAGTCGACACCAATGAGGGCAATTCTGAGCCTTACTCATCGGCGGGTTCAAGAACCCCCTCAGAGCATTGTAGATGCTCGGTGATGTGATGGTTCAGGAACTGGCGCACTCAATTACCAACGAAGAGGTACAGCCAGGACCTCTTCCAGATTGGTTATTGAATCATATCAGACAGCAGAGTACTGACCCATTACCTCCCTCCGAAGGAGGCCCATCCCGTATTCTCATACTCTATCCTGGAGAGCGGGCTAGGCGCGAGAATCTAGAACGCTTAGCAGATGAAGGACTGGTGATTGATAGAACACTTCACCACACTATTGATTCCCTTGAGAAATCGCTTCTCGCAGACTTACGAATGCCAAGAATCCTTTCGATGTCAGGCGGCTGGAATTTGATTCTAAACGCCGCCTGTTCAGAAGCAGCTGCCAATTTACAATTCCCAGTAATCCACCCGATACCCGATCTTCAGTGGAATCGTAACAAGACACGTTCTCTAGCTGCTTTACACTCGGTTTTGGCCCGCGAAGGAGGACTGGAAGAGTGGGAAGGGGCAGGAATTGCAGGTTTCTCTCGAGTGCTAAGAAAACTAGAGGAAAAATTAGGCGGAACTCATCCAGATTTTGTTACAGAACGAGTCATCCATGGACTCCAAGAGGCGATTGATTCAGATACCTCTCCATTCAGTCTTTCAGAGATAGATGGGATTGTAATGCTCGACCATTCCCCTGTTTTACCATCAAGGAAAACAGACTTATTACGAGCAATTTCACAACATCGGGCAATTCACCAATTGGTCTTTCCTGGAAACTTTAGACAAGGATTACATGGGTTCCTCTTGGAAGATCAATACCCAATTAGTGATTCAGAAAATCTGCCTAATTGGTTGCCTAAGCATCAACCGATGAATCCTTCGGAAGGGGTAGAAAAATCCAACCACCGTAGGTTTACAATCCAAAGAGAAGCGCACTCGATTCCACTAGCCACTAGTCTGATTTCAGAGCAATTGAAAGCGAATCCTAATGCTAGTATTTTGCTTATTGACCCTACATCAAATAAAGAAAATCATCAATGGATTCGAGCCCTAAAAGATCTGGGAATCACCCTTCCAAGTTCACAATCAATGGCTTCTAGTAAGCCCCTTGGACACTGGCTTGCTAGTCTCGCAGGTATTTGCCACGGCCCTAATGCATGGTCTCTAGATTCATTGCGTTCACTTGCTCTACAGGAATCGTTGGAGATTTTCCCTGAGCAAAATACTCACCCATCGGATAATGAAATTCTTCCAATTGCGGATGCAGATTTACTTTCAGAGTTGGCTAGAACTGACCACATACTTGGTGGGGCTGGAACACTAGAGAGGTGGTTGATAACTCTCGCAAGAGAAGAATCCGACGTAAACAAGGGTCGGACAAAGGAAGCTACTCAGTGGTGGCTACTATCATTAGCTCAGAGTAACAGGCCACTTCTTGCAGATTATGACCAACGGGCTCTTGCAAATGTTGAGTTATGGCGAGGTTGTCATAGTGGCCAAAACCTGCCACAGATTAAAGCCACAAGTAGTGGGGATGAATGGCTTACTGCAGCCCTATCTCGAGTCGATTTAGAATCTGGTATTGAATTAGCAGATGGGACTAATTCGCTTCCAGCGGCAGTAGTTCAAAGCGTAGTCGATGCACATTCTCGACTTCGGAGGATGCAACAAACTACAGGCCAATCAATTCCACAATCTGGCTCAAATTGGGTCGTTGAATTAGAAACTATTCTATCCTCAACTCCTGTAAGAAGCGGAGGTGGCAATTCTCACAGCCGAGTCCGCCTTTGTACTCCAGAAGATGCATTGGGTTGTACGGCAGATGTTATAATTCTAGCAAATGTATCAAGCTCTTCTTGGGATTTACGAGTTCACAAAGTCCCTCTGCTTGGGGAAGAGGAAAGACATAGATTAGGAATTCTTCGACCTGATACACCAATTCGCCAGGCCCGTCATCATTTCTACCACTTGCTAAGTGCTGCAAGATCAGAGGTTGTAATTTTAGATCCCAGTGAGGATAAATCAACGCCCATTGCTGCCCCCATTCGGGAATGGATTAGCATTCACTCCCCAGATTCAACATCCATTAACTCGGAAGAAACTCCTACTCGAGAAAATGACTCAAGCAATCAAAGATGGAAGGACGGCAACTCATTGAGGGATATGCAACCTCCTTCCAGACTTCCTCTCAATCCCTCAGCAGTTTCAATACCTCTGGACATAGAGATTCAACACGACCGAGAACGGCGGACACAAAGAGGATTAGATGCTGAAGGATATCTGCCTCAAACCGCCATTCCTCATCTATGGGGCCTCGAAGATAAACGATTGATCATCAGCCCTCCTAAGAACAAGGTTAGCCCTAGGAGGGCCTCACGATGGCCAGTAGTTGGAGGGCCTAGAATGGCCTCGATTGACCCTAGGCCACTAAGACCAGAAGCAACGGGTTCAATACCCTTCGATTCGAGACACGGACACGCTAACGGTGCGGGTCAAATTGTTCCGATTTGGTCTGCTAGTCGTCTGAAACAGTGGCTTTCGTGTCCCAGAAAAGGTTGGCTAACCCGCGGTTTGTATGCTAAAGAAGAGGAACGCCAAAAGGAAGATCTCGATGCCAGAGTGCAAGGAAATTTACTCCACAAGGTACATCATCAGTTGATTGAACAAATCTTAGGGGTTGAAGAGAATAAAGAACGAACTGTGGAAGAAATTCAGAACGATAACTTTCCTTTGAATATTGCAAGGTCTAACTTCAGTGATTCCGAATTACAATCTATAGCTCTCAGTATTCTTGCAGATTTAGCCCCATGGTTAGAGAGGACTGATGCAGTCTCAAACACTCGTTTACGAATGCTAACTGGATTTACGAGAAACGAGTGGTTTGATTGGCTCAGCGAAGAAAACCCAACACCCTTAGCCGGTCGAATTGGTAGAATGATTGCAGAGGAACGAACACTATCCGGGGCAATACCAATTGCAATCGAATGGGAGGCCCTTTCTTTCGATGAAAACGGGATTGAAATTTCTCTTCCAGTAGGGCTTTCGAGCCATGGTGATGGAGAATTACCCTCCTTGAGATTGAGAGGGGAAATAGATCGAGTGGATTTGGTTCCATTCGATTCTGAGATGACTATTTTTGAGGATGAAACTGGTTCACAAACTGTCGCACCAATCCGTCTAGATGGTGAAGATTGGCGCCCTCGTAGACAAATTATAATTCGTGACATAAAAACCAGTGAAAGTAAACCAATCGAAAGACATCGCTTGGGGCTACTTGAGGAATTGCAACTTGCTCTGTATGCAAGGGCTTGGGAGATAGCACATCCCGGCGACTTGGTAATCGCTGCTGGTATCAGTGTAATCGGTCACAATACAGACCATTTCTTGGAAGTTTCAGGTCATATTAATGATCGATCTATTTCGCTTGAGTTAGGAGATAGAAGTCAGCAACAGACTACTGAAATGCATCGTTTCCCCGATGAAGAACCAGACCAAGCTAGTGATTCATTCAGGGCTTGGTTAGCCCAGCGCCTTACTACTGCCCTTGCTACCGCAGCAGGAGCTGCTGATGGTCGAGTTCATCCAACTCCGAGCAAAGACGCCTGCAAATACTGTCCTGTAACCTCGGTCTGTGATGTAAAAGTAAGAGGTGATAACAAATGACGAAGAGTAATGTTGAGGATGATTCAGCCCCCATCACTCTCAATACCGGTCAGCGTTTAGCACTAAATCTAGATTCACACATCGTCATTGATGCCGGTGCTGGAACAGGCAAAACAATGACGATTGTAGAGAGAGTTGTTCAGCATTATCTTGAGAAAGATCAACGTGCAACCCGTCTTTTACCAAAGCCAGAAAGGCCGAGAGAACTAGAGGGCGGTACTCTAATTTCGCCTTCTTCTCAAAGGATGAATCTACAAGATTGGGAGGGTTTACTCCCTGCGGAGGTGGTACTCCTCACATTTACAGTAGCAGCCGCGGATCAAATGAGAGATAAATTACGGAAAAAAATCTCTCGATTACAATCCGGTTCATTCACCACGTCTGGCGAAGTTGATGCAGACCCTAGAATAACTCACGAAGGGTTCCCTGAACAATTACTGATGTTGTTAGAAGATGCTCCTATTGGTACTATTGACTCCTTCTTCAATCAATTAGTCTCCCCATATCGTAGTTATTTAGGTGATGAATTCGGAGAAGATGTTGTTACTGAATCGGATATTATACGAATTACAGAACAAAGTATCAACACGCTCTGGAGATTACCAAATTCAGCAAATTTGTACGGTGACGCAGTTGATGCGGGCATCCCTTCAAATGATGTTGAAGCAGTTCTAGCGGCGCGTGACAGAATAACCCAACATTATTCTGGACGAAACCGAGCAACTAGTATACTCAACCCTATAATTTCCAAATCGATATTCATTTCAGAGGGAGAACGAGGTCTTTTGGGCCTAGATGGTAGAGTAGACCCAGAACGGTTGCAACAACGCCTCATGTCTTCGATTCGAAGTGAGGATATTGAAGAAGTGACAATTACGATTCAATCGATAATCGAAGAATTCATTGACTGTGTGCGTAGCTATCCGAAACTCTGGGCCGATGGTTGGGAAGCGGGGACCAGAATCGATGTTCTATCCTCACTTTCCGATGAGGGCCCTCCAACGGATGATTGGCAGCGTTTGATTTGGCTCAGTAGAGTAATCATGTGTATAGTTGGAGGAAGTTTACTGGAGGTTGATGGATGGAATCCATTCCCTAGTGGCAAATTACCAGATAACCACAATTATCCATGGCGACCAGGAATAGAATCTTACACAGCACTAAAAGGTCAAGACAAATCAACCGTCCAAGATATTTGGAAAAATTGCCAATTGCGAGCAAGTAATCTGCTGGGTTCAGATGCCGGACAAAGGGTGAAACATCACTCATTGCTCGCCTTAATTCTTGATTCAAGAGAGGGTACGATTGTACCTGAATACGCTCGGTTTAATTTGTCCCATCTTCCAGAGGATTTACCGGAACGACTTCCAAATGGAATTAGCCCTGAAAGGTATTCTTTCAATATCGAAGCAGAGGCGAGGAACCTCGATGATATACGAACTATTCTTCGAGGTTTGGCTGGAATAGTGGATGCTCTAAAGGAGAGGGAAGAGGTTCACGAGCATAGAGATGTAGCCTTACTAGCAGGTGATTTATTGTTAGATTCCTGTCCAAGAATATGCCGAACATTTTACCCGGAGCCATTAATTTCGGCTTTAGATTCTATAGGAGAGAATACTTGGCGAGATGACCACATACATCGTGCATATGTTGTCTTGGATGAAATGGATGCAAATCCAGAATTGGCGGGTAACTCTGCTTCTAATTTGGCCGAAATCCGTCGCGATCTTGATGCTAGATACCAAAGACTCAGACAGATTAGGCGAAGATATCGCGCTTTCATTATCGATGAGGCTCAAGACAACTCTCCACTTCAATGGCGTATTTTGTCAAGACTTTGGGGCCCTCGGGATTTTCTTGCAAGTGATGCCCTCAACGAACCGGATACAGACTGGCAACCAACAGTTTGCTACGTAGGTGACATGAAACAGTCAATCTACGCATTCAGACAAGCCGAAGTCGCTGGGTTCAGACAATTTGCTCTCCGACTTCGTTCGATAAATCGGCATGAATATGAGAACATCTCAGAACTAACTAGAGAACCAGCTCTAAGAAGTGATGTGGCCAGTCGAGATCCAAGATTTTCCCATTCAAGGCAAATTGTACGCGCATCTCAATTATCACAAGAAAATGCCCGTAATCTAACAGAGTGGATTAATTTTGAAACTACCGAAGGTATTACTCCACTTAGCCCAGAAGAGGTCGTTGCTCGTTCAGAAGGCGAGATTTCACTTACAACGAATTATCGGACAGAGGGAGAGCTCCTACACGTGATGAACGAATGGTGGGAAGATATTTTTTCGGACAGGCATCGTTTCTTTCCCGATGCAGATTATTACGCCACTGCCCAGCGTTTACTTCCATCTCCTGAAAAGGAGAGAAATCGCGGAACTCTGGAATGGATATGTCCTGTGATGAATGACGGGGAAGAAAATCCTCCAACTGAATTGACAACTTACATTGATCCATTTGAGTCGGGTAAAGCAAATTCTAACGAGCGTCAAGCGATGATGATCGCAAAGCGGATACAGGCTATGACTCAAGGTCGAGAAACTAGGGTTATGAGGCCAGATGGTAATTGGGTTACAATACCTACATCTGAATCTCCCGTTCGATATAGCGACATCATGGTCTTGATGGCCAGTCGCTCAAAAATTCGCGATGCACTAATTCGACATCTACGAGATCACAACATACCTGTGCAAGCCGATCGAGAAGGTGGCTTGATGGAAAGGCCAGTTGTCGCAGATCTTGATGGCTTGATTCAATTCATTGCTCGTCCAAATAGTAGATTCGCTGCTGCTTGGGTGGCACGCTCTTCCTTGATTGGAATGAGCGATGCTGAATTACAATCATTCCTTTCGACAAGGCAACATGAAAATCTACTATCCCGACTTGTCGAATACAGTTCAAACCTTAGGCAAAGAGCGTTAGTTCAGAGATGGATTGACCTTTCCTCATCTGGAAGGATTGTTGACTTATTACAGGAAACAATCGATCAATCTGATTTACTAACAGCTCATTGTGATGAAGGCTCAATTCAAGATGTTGAGAGATTCATCGATGAGGTCCGCTCGATTTCTGATTCCGTTGGTGGTGATGCAATTGTAATTGCAGATCGTCTCAGGGATTTGAGAGAACAAACTGGACGTGCACTTGAGGCAAAAAATACCCCGGAGAGAGACGCTGTTCAGTTGATGACTATTCACAATTCAAAGGGTCTAGAGTCAAAAGTAGTGTTTGTCACTGATTTGTTTAGCGCCAAGGGAATCATTACATTGACCAACGAAACTCAGTCCAGATTAATCGTAAGCCCCGAATTCTTTGCCGGACATCCGGCCCCATGGCCAGGTGATAAGTATCCAATCTCTGCAATGTGGGAACATGCAAAAAAAATCGCTCAAAAAAGGAAGAACGCGGAGGCTAGACGCTTACTTTACGTTGCAGCAACTAGGGCAGAGGAGCATTTAGTAATCGTTGGTTCTCCAGATAAGACAAACTGGCAGGAAGATTCTGGTTTACACCTTCCTTGGCGGTATTCGGCCACTCAAACCACCCTCGGACAGATGTGGGTTGAATCTCTCAGGCAGGCATCCCATCGTAGAGGCGAGAGTTCTGACGACTCGCCTTGGCTTTCTATCGATGACGATAACCAACCACATCCTCTGAACTCAGAGAAGGGACCAGATAGAATACTCAATCCCAGTTCACTTCGTTTTGATGGTTGGTTGAGGGCCGAACAAGAGGGCCATTCGAAAATGGGCATCAATATCTACCATAACCCAGAATGTCTAATCAGTGAAAATACTGATGAGAATATATTGCACTCACCACTTGTTCGACAGACTATGTTACATGAAGCAGCAACCGATGAAAGAGTAGCGGATTCCGAAATATCATCACGGTTGGAGACAGGAGCAAGAATACGATTAGCGCCTCACAGATTGTCCAAAATCGACTCATGTCCTCGCCGGAATTGGTTCGAGACAAGAGGGGGATTGAAACCAGATTCCATATCCTCCTCCAACCAATTGTTGGACGAGGATGATGATTCACGCTCACCTCGTCAAATGGATGAACCGAACATAGAATACGAAGATTCGAATCTTCCAAGTCCAACCGAATTAGGATTAATCGTACACAGGATGTTTGAGGTTGGTATTGGCAATCCTGGGCCTTCAGGAGATAAGCCTTCATTGCCAATTCCTACAACATGGTCAAATGAGGTAAATAGTCGCTTATTGGATAGTGGATTGATGACAGAAGTGTTCGCTGAATTGCTTCCAAAAGGCGTTGATGTTGAGAAAACCTCAGAGATTGTTTCATTGATGATGAGAAGAATCGAAGAGGGCCATGTGGGAAGATTATCAAATGCAGAAATCATCAATGGTGAAAGAGTTGAGGGGTTACGTACTGAATATCCATTCTCTATCTCAAATCAAATCTCATTTGAGCCATTATCTAGAACTAGATGGACTCCAGATGGGGAGCAGAATCTCGCAAATATCTCCAACGCTTTTGTCGATATGGACGGTTCAATCGACCTCGTATTATGCTCAACTCACCAAGATGGCTCTTCTTCGATTCGCCCTGTTGACCTAAAAACAGAGCAAGCAGAATCAATTTTAACAGGCTCAGGAAAATTATTCGATGCCTATGGAAACACATCTACATCGCCTGCTAATGAAGCCGAATTGGATATGTTGGAGCATCATCGGCTACAATTGGCACTCTATCACCGTGCGCTGGAGAAGATGGAGGCCTCACGACCAGAGGGACAGCGACGTCGTGTAGAGAGACCAGCGATACTCGTTGGTGTTTCTGGCCGCCTAGTAGTTTATCCAGAAGATATGTTTGCCGCTGCAAAATCGGACTTGGATAAAATTCTCGCAACTGCAGCACGTATGGAGTTAGTCACAGAATTGCCGTTAACTGATTTCCAAAGAAGACCTGCATCGGAGTCGCATATCTGCAACTTGTGTCCGTTCAGTAGAGGAGATTTACCAATCTGTGGCCCTCTCGAAGAACTAACCCTCTAATCGTTTTTTTTGGGCTAAAAGTCAGTCATCTATGGGGAATAATCCATTTGCCTAAGCGAGAACCCGAGTCTATGGCAGTGGACCTGGATAGTATGGCTGAGAATGCTGAGAGGATTTGGGAAGATTCAATTCTCCCCAGTCTTGGAGAATTCATCGAAATTCATGCCTTATCACCAATGTTTGAGCCAAATTGGGATGAAGTCGGCGAATTACAGGCTACAATCGACCTATTC
>MDSW01213554.1_pt1 | contig 10714 bp, 11 predicted proteins | sample 811171 | NCBI WGS metagenome assembly MDSW01 (sample SAMN05326641, study PRJNA326480) | marine metagenome | isolation source: seawater | place: Atlantic Ocean: North West | collected 2012 | reverse complement strand
CAGAAATAGACCCTGCTCCACGAATAGTCTTAGATCCCGAAATTGGAATGCTTACCGCGGGTTTCACAGCAAAAGATTCACAGATTGCAGCTGATATTTATCATCACACAATCCCTGTTTTATGTAGGTCGGAGGATCATCTCGGCGGTTATAAGGCACTTTCTGCAGAAGAACTTTTTGACGTTGAGTATTGGGACTTAGAGCAAGCCAAATTACTAAAATCTGGCAAACCTCCCGAATTAAGTGGATCGGTATCACTTGTTACAGGTGCTGCATCTGGAATCGGTAAGGCCTGCGCAGAAGAACTTAAACGACTAGGAAGCGCAGTCATCGGTGTTGATTTAAACCCAGAGATAAGCAAAGTTTTCACTGGCGATGACTGGGTGGGTATAGAAGCAGATGTTACAAAAGCTGAAGAGGTAGATGAGGCGATCAAAGTAGGGGTTGAGAGATTCGGCGGTTTAGACATTGCAGTAGTAGCAGCAGGTATTTTCGGAAATTCAGCAGTTATTGAAGATCTTGATTCAGAAGAATGGCGAAGAGTGATGTCCGTTAATGTCGACTCGGTGCTGTCACTATTTGGGAGCATTGGACCTTTGCTAGCTTTATCACCAATAGGAGGAAGAGTCGCAGTAATCGGCTCTAAAAATGTGCCGGCTCCAGGTAAAGGAGCAGCCGCGTATTCAGCCTCGAAAGCCGCTTTGCAGCAGTTATGCAGAGTAGCAGCATTGGAATGGGCATCTAACAAGACTCGGGTCAATTTGGTTCATCCAGATGCAGTCTTTGACACAGGTTTATGGAGCAAGGAGCTCATTGAGGAAAGAGCTTCAAACTATGGAATTAGCCCTGAAGAATACAAGAAAAGGAACCTTCTTTCAGTAGAAGTAACATCAAAAGCGGTCGCACGTTCAGCAATTTCACTTTGTACTGATGATTTTTCTACAACAACTGGTGCTTCTGTTCCTACTGACGGAGGAAGTGACAGAGTTATCTGACAATAAAATTTGTGGGGGGGTGCGCGAAAGTGTCACACCCATGAACCTATGCTTGGGTTATGAGGTCAAATATAGTCAAGTTTCTATTCGGCGGAATTTCTTTGCTTATTATCAGTGCGTGCGGCGGCGGAGACGAGGAGCCAGTTCTCGTGCCAGCTACCATAGCTCCCACTACGACTGTCGTAGACCTGTCGACCACAGTACCTATGACAACAACTACTTATGCGGCGCCAGCAACTATTGTGCCGATCATTGTCGAAACGACTACGACAACTGTGGTGATTGAGCCTGAGTCTATACAACCTGCATCAGTTGAATCCGTAACGGTAGCGGCTGGAGATTCTTTATCAGAGATTGCAAAAAGTAATGGAACTACAGCTGAAAAACTCGCGAGGATTAACGGTATTTGCAATGTGAATTCAATTTATGTGGGACAAGTGATACTTCTCACTGCCCCTGAGTCGGAAGTTGAGACAGATACAGAAGAAGAATCACTTAGAACTGTCATAGTCGAAGCAGGGGATTCGCTTTCAAAAATAGCAAAGCGAGAGGGTGTTACGGTTGATGAAGTCATGTCTTTGAACAACATCAGCGACCCCAATCTTCTTTTCGTAGGTCAGAAGTTAACAATAAGTGGTCAAGCTTCTCTTGAAACGCAAGAGGAAGCTCCAGTTTGTTAATCGAAAAGTAAGGTGCCCATCTATTAAAACTCTAGGTTTGTGAATAACGAAGCTAAAACTTAATGAGTGCCTTGTTGTACCTAAGTTTAATGGGTTCTAGTTTCTGAGTCGGCAATTCAGACGGTAGGTATGAGAAAAATAGTGGAAATATAGCTTGTATCTCTATGTATCAGTATCTGACGGGGTGCGACCCTCACCGCAGGCAAGGCAAATAAGCATGTAGTCAAAACTACTCATAGTCACCGAGTTTATGTCCCTCTTTTTCCTCTCTACGCTTTTTATCAGCGTAAGATGCTGCGAGTGTAGCTATAGCAACGACAACAAGTGAGGAAGCGTTCAACTGACCACGTATTACCCCTCGAACAACGAAGTCTATGAGTCCGACAACTATTACAAATGCGACGTATCGGTTACTGCGTATCCAGGATTCTTTTTTGGTTTTTTCGTTCATATTTTTTAACTGTTCGTCTTTTAATGCATTGAAGGCAGTTGAAACCGATAGGTCATGCTTGTCCTGAGATTATTCCCCAACGAACGCGCGTCCAAAAGCGTTCATGGAAGAAATAGAGAATTAATTTTGTAATAATCTCAAATCCTCCGATTGAAATTGCAGTCGCAAGATTGCCTGTGAATAGCAATCCAAGAAGCATCGTGTCCGCGCTCGCGAGCACTCGCCATGTCGCTGTTTTTGTGGCCGTTCGACGTAAGCCGCCCCGATAATTTCCTTCTTCATCTAAGGCGCGATCCCATCGCACTCGTGACCATAATCTTTCGTGCATATAGTAGAGGGCCATTTTGGTTGCGACTTCAGTTAAAGCAATAGAAATTGCGGTTTTCATTTTTTCAGTGCCACTTGCTTCCTCAAGGCCAAAGAATGGACCGAGGAAACTCAGGATCACGAATGAGAGAAGGAGGGTGTCTAATGTCCCTACTACCCGCCAAGAAACTGCCTTAGCAATTGAACGAGCCGGTTTGATTTCAGGAGGATTAGGAGGGTCTAAGCGCGGATCTTCCGGACCAAAGATAGGGTTTTCGGGATTTTCTTTCATGTTAAGTTTCTTACAAGGCTTTCTTAGTAGTTCTTTAAGTCTTACACGAAACCTCTGTGCGTATCTACTACGTAGCAGTATCCGACGGGTGTCATTCTTATACGGTTGGTAGTTTCGTTGTAATTATTCATCTAAGTTTATTAGGTGACTGTTAATCTTTCTGAATTTGACCAGAGTTGCTTAGACGGACGCGAAGGTCCTGCCGCTGCTTCTTCAATGAGAGTAATAGTGCGTTTAGCCGAAGCTATGAAAGCTACAGAACTTCTAGATGTGACTTCAGCACATATTGATTCATGTCTTTATCACGGCCCTGCAGTTTTAGATTTTGCAAAATGGCTGGAAGATCAAGGAGCTAAAGTAAAAATTCCTACCACTTTGAATGTCTCTTCACTTGACCTACTGCATCCAGACTTATATCGCGGGGATAAAGATTGGGGTGTTCAGGCAAGATTGTTGATGGATTCTTATGAACGGATGGGTTGCCTACCGACCTGGACGTGCGCTCCTTACCAACTAGAGGAGAGACCCAAGTTCGGAGAGCAAGTGGCTTGGGCTGAGTCGAATGCAATAGTTTTCGCAAATTCTGTTTTAGGTGCTCGAACACACAGGTATGGGGATTTTATTGATATTTGTGCAGCAATTTGTGGTAGGGCACCAGCAGCTGGACTTCATTTGGACGAGAATCGAAAAGGTGACATTTTGTTCCGGGTTGATGGACTAAACGACTCGCTATTAGACCGCGATGTTTTTTATCCGGTTTTAGGTCATCTGGTAGGCAAAAATTCAGGAAATGGTATACCCGTTATTCAAGGTTTGCCGAATGGGGTAAGTGAAGATCGCTTGAAAGCACTGGGAGCTGCAGCAGCCTCATCTGGATCTGTAGGAATGTTCCATGCGGTTGGAAGCACTCCTGAAGCATCAACTACCGAAGAAGCATTCTTAGGGTTAGACCCAACCGACGTGATAGATGTGACATCAGAAAAAATAATTGCAGCACGAGATCAATTGAGTACTGCTTCAAGTCCAAAAATAGGAGCGGTAAGTCTTGGCACACCTCATTACTCTGTAGAGGAAATAAAGAAACTTTTTGAACTTTTTGACAGCAAGCCTGTTAATCCTGAGGTCAACTTTTATGTCTCTACAGGCAGAGATGTTCTAACGGAGGCTTCGTTACGAGGTTTTGTGAAACCTTTGGAAGAGGCAGGAGTCATTTTCGTTACAGATACGTGCACCTACATAACGCCCATTATGGAAGCTGTGACTCTGCCGGTAATGACCGACTCTGCTAAATGGGCATATTACGCCCCTGGAAACTTAGGGGTAGAAGTTATTTTTGGAGCAGTTGAAGATTGCGTAGCTTCGGGCATTTCTGGTGACTTATCAATTGACAATAAAATTTGGGTTGATGGTTAATCTATGATTTTTTTAGTTTCAGGAAAAGCAAACGGAGAAGTTTTAAAACTCGATGAACCTCTTAGTTTTTGGGGAGGAGTTGATCCTAAAACAGGAGAGATTACTGACCTTAGGCACCCGCAAGGTGGAATGTCAGTAAAAGGAAAAGTTTTGATGATGCCTTTTGGAAGGGGATCTAGTAGCGGAAGCTCTGTAATAGCAGAAGGAGTCCGTTCAGGTTCAGGTCCCGCTGGGATAATAATGATGGAAGCAGATGAAATAATCGCTTTGGGTTCAATTGTTGCTGACGAAATTTACGGAAAAGCCATGCCGGTAGTTGTTGTCGAAAAGAGTGAATACGAAAAATATTCGACAGGAGATCTGGTGGTTATCTCAGAAGATGGGATCATTTCGAGTTAACTCGCCCTAAGAAATCCAGTCTTCTATGGCGACTCCCAATCCGTCAGCGAGTCTGTTTGCGTAAGCGTAATAGGCTGTTACCTCAACAATGTCAAGAATATCGCGGTCGCTGAAACCCACTTCGTGAAGTTTTTTTATATCTGTTATTTCCATATTTCTAGGTTCATTCGTGAGTTTCACCGAAAAAGTCAGCATCATTTTACGGGGATCTGATAATTCCGAAGTCATCCAATCTTCTTCAATTTGTTCCAGAAGCTTGTCATCTTTTAGGAGTTTACGCAGACCGCGCTTGTGGTGAAATACTCAATAGTGGCAATGGTTTTCTAAACTAACAACGAATGCGATTAATTCTCTTTCAACTTTTCTTAAAGAAGCAGTTCCAGACATAGCAGATGAATACAGGGCATTGTGCGCCTCGAGGCTTCTAGGGTTGATGGAGTGAACCGCCATTATGTGATCCACACGGCCATTTTCTTGATCTTTGACTTTCTCAAGTGAATCGCTTAGAGAACTGTCGTCAGCCCAGTCTGCTTCTGGAATGATCTCTATCCAAGCTGGATCTTTCATTACTCAATTCCTTTGCAGGCATATTTTTTAAGATTGTCATACAAGATAGTCGCTTCTTCCAGAACTGGTAAAAATTTTTCAGGCATAGGGTCTCTCTCGGACTCTTTGTTTGAAAAGGCAGATGATTCATGGGTGTTTTTGTACCAGTGTTTAGCCCAAACACCATCTTCAGGTTTTGGTCCAGGTTCCCAAGCGAGCATCGAATCATCAAAAGTAATTTCAAGATGTTGGCACAATTCTCTTAATATTGCTTCTGGTCTCATAAGTAAGTTGGCCGAGTCGACGACCACTGGAGCTTTACCAGATTCCAAGATCCTGTTTAAGAGAAAATTTTGAATATCTAAACCTATGTCTGAGACTTTAAGATCAGGAACGTTCTTTGCATGTGAACGAATCACAAGACTAGGTTCCCTTATCAACAAAATATTTGAACAGTTGTCTAAAAATGAAAGATCTATATCTACTAGGTGGTGACACATTTGTTTGAAGAAGACAACTGGAGTCACGTAGTCACTCATTATGACATTTTGTATGACACGGTCTGAATACTGGTCCTGAGAGTCTAGAACTTCTTGGTGCCCCGGGTGTTCACGGCCGCTCACCCTCAAATAATGGGCGTAAAAAGGTTCATCGACTACGGTTGTATCCGCACGCTCACGGAATGAATACATTAAAGCCGTTGAAATATTCCTAGGTCCTGACCAACAGTTGATTCGTAAAGTCATTGCGACACTTCTGCGTTAATAGCTTCCTTATATAGGTTTTGCAAGAGTATGGTTGTATTTCCAATTTTTCCACTTGAGATCTTTCTTCCGTCAACTTGAATAACAGGTGTCAAGCCACCGAAAGTTCCTGTGACGAATGCTTCATCAGCAGAATATACATCAGTTAGAGAAAAAGGCTTTTCGAAGGCTTTCATCCCATTGTTTCTAGCGATTTCAATAACGAGTTCTCTAGTTATGCCATTTAGGCAATATTCTCCTGTGGAGGTCCAAACTTCGTCATTTTTGATTATGAAAAAATTTGTTGCATTACATGTAGCCACTGCGCCAGTTGGGTCAAGCATTAAAGCTTCATCAGCTCCTGCTTCTATTGCTTGCACAAGGGCTATCACCTCGTGAAGTTTTGAATGGCAATTTAACCTTTGATCCAGTGTGTCAGGTGGAGGACGGCGAACGGTTACTGTAAATAGTGTGATTCCTTCTTGGGCAATAGAAGGGTCAGCAACCTTATGCTCAGCAATTATTACGATGTTAGGACCACCTACAACATTTGAAGGGTGTTGCGAGGGTGTCTTTTTGTCGCCTCTAGTGATCATTAAGCGAACATGCGCACCGTCAGTCATTTCATTAATTTCAACAGTTTCACGCAGGGCATTTATCAATTCATCTCGATTTAATCCAATATCCAAATGAATTGCAGCAGCACCAGCAAAGAGTCTGTCAAGGTGCTTATCCAAAAAGGCGAATTTTCCGTTGTGGAGTCTTAATCCTTCCCAGATTCCGTCACCAACTAGAAAACCACTGTCAAATACAGAAATTTGAGCGTTTTCTCGATTGTGAAAATCTCCATTTATATAAATTTTTACATTTTCATTTCGCGGATCGGCTAACGCCGAATGAGTACTTTTAGCCATGACTGGTCAGCGTACCTCCCTAAACTGCTACGGTGCTTATAAGTGTAAAAAACAAAACACCTTATAGATCAAAGATAGCGTTTTAATCCGATTGGTTTACAAGGCAAATAAGGGGAGGAAAAGTGGCTGACGGGGAAACAATAATTTCTCTAGAAAACGTTTTTAAAATATTTGGGCCGAATCCTCGCGGTAGAGCATTTGATTTAGCTAAATCTGGTGTTCATAAAGACGAAGTCCAAAAACAATCTGGACACGTTGTTGGTTTGACCGATGTTTCTTTTTCTGTCAATAAAGGTGAAATATTTGTTGTTATGGGCTTGTCAGGCTCTGGTAAATCAACCGCAATCCGTACAGTAAATAAACTCCATGACGTTACGAGTGGAAAAGTAATTGTAGAGGGTACTGATGTCCAGGAATTGACTGGATCCGCACTGCAGGAATTCCGACGTGAGAAAATGGGTATGGTATTCCAGCATTTCGCTCTATTCCCGCACAGAAATGTAATTGATAACACGGGTTACGGTCTAAAAGTGCAAGGAGTCGATAAAAAACAACGAAACGAAGCTGCTATGAAGGCTCTCTCACTTGTAGGTCTGGAAGCGTATGCGTTTAATGCCACAAGAGAACTTTCCGGTGGAATGCAGCAACGAGTAGGGCTGGCTCGTGCCTTATGTAGCGATCCAGACATACTTCTTATGGACGAAGCATTTAGTGCCCTTGATCCATTAATACGTCGCCAAATGCAGGACGAGCTTATGTCGATTCAGAGTGAACTTCATAAAACAATCTTGTTTATTACTCATGACTTAAATGAGGCTCTAAGGATAGGTGATCGAGTCTGCATACTTAGAGATGGTTACGTTGTTCAAATTGGTACTGCAGAAGAAATTCTTACTCAGCCTGCTGATGCGTATGTGGCTGAGTTTGTTCAGGATGTGGATCAGGGAAGAGTGATTGATGTTGCATCAGTTATGGAAGCGCCAGCAATAGTTAACCGCGACTCAACTCTTGTGGACGCCGTTAATTCACTTGGTGGACGCCAAGGAGGGTTTTGTTGTGATCAGGATGGAAAGCCCGTATCTCTTTTGCACTTAGTAGATGCAAGTTCTGCTTTAGCTCAAGGTTCAACTGATCTGAAAGATGTGCTCAGAACTGATTTCGAAACCACCACAGCGGAAGCGACATTTAGTACAAATTATGCGGCTGCTGGAAGAGGATTACCAATTGCAGTCATTGATGAAGCAGGACGTTTAATAGGCGAACTCGAACCTCGTGAAATCATGGAGGAAATGGGGCGTGTCGAGCAGCTAATTGATGGGTTCGATAGGGAGGTGTTCCTATGATGCAAATTTTCGGACAAATACGTTTTGAGAAAGAAGGTACTGGAGAAGCAGTAAGCATATTTGATACCGCAATTCTGGATGAGTGGAGAATCCCTTTCGGGTATTGGTTTGATCAGATGGTTGACTGGATGGATTTGAACGCAGGATGGGTTCTGGACACAATTAAATGGCCTTTCGATTTTTTGCTTGATAACTTTGTCAATTCTTTTCTTCTCACAGTTTCCTGGTTTTGGGTTGTTCTTTTTACAGTTGTTTTCGGAGCTCTTTTCCGCACCCCTAGAATTGGAATCCAATCAGGTTTTGCTCTTGCACTTTGTGGATTACTAGGTCAGGCCTACTGGCTAGACACTATGAGAACTGTAGGAATGGTTATAGTTTCCGTTGCTCTTTGCGCTCTTATCGGGATCCCATTAGGTGTACTTTGTGCACGACAAGACGGGGTGTGGAACGTGGTGCGACCAGTTATGGATGCTATGCAAGTGATTCATTCATTTACTTACATGGTTCCTTTCGTGTTTTTCTTCAGTATCGGTGTCGTGCCCGCAACTATGGTGACGATGATTTACGCCCTGCCTCCATTAGTCCGTTTAACTAATCTGGGTATAAGGCAGGTGCCTGAAGATGTCGTTGAGGCAAGTCGTGCATATGGAGCTCCTGAATCAAGAGTTTTGGTTGATGTGCAACTTCCATTAGCGCGACCAGCGATCATGACAGGTTTAAACCAATGCTTGATGCTTTCAATTGCAATGGTTGGGATCGCAGCAATTATGGGTGCATCTGGACTAGGACTTCAAGTCTTTAGAGCGGTTCAAAACCTTGATGTCGGTCTAGGGTTTTCAGCTGGTTTTGCTCTATTTCTAGTTTCAGTTGTATTAGATCGACTTTCACAACCTGAAGGTGATAATCGCGGCCTCTATGAACGTATTACGGGCGCTGTGAGGGCTCGTAGAAGTACAGATGAAGAGATATTAAGTGAGTTGGCAGACCGGAGTAAAGACACAGAAACGAAAGAAGTTGAATGGAATACCCCTGCGACACCAAATGAACGCAAAGGTCTACTATTAGCTGGTGTAGGCGGAGTAGTTGCTTTAGTTGCATTATTTTTAACCTGGGGTAGTGATGCAGGTTTAATAGCTGGACATTCCCGTGCGGCTGATCTTGACCTTGCAGGTCAATCATTTAATGGATTTTCCGCATCAGGAGGAAATTGGTTTGGATTTTTTGTCTTCGGTGCAGCATGTTTCATGATTGTTTCTGCAATAACAACCATTCGAAACCCAGGCGCAATCTCAAAATGGATGGGTGCACATGGTTCAGTAGTAGCTTCTTTCTTAATTTTGATATCTTCTCTGACTTATTTGATTGCTAATACGGCAGAAGGAACAGTTAATTATTCTCACGGGGTGGGGATTTATGTGTCATTAATTGGAGGAGCTGTAGGCATCGTAGGTTCACTTTTTGCTTTACAAACAGCTCCACTTTCGCCGCACAGGCCCTTGACGGTTTCCATCGCATGGGGCCGGATATTAGCTGGTGTAACGGCTCTTCTCTTAGTGTTAATAGGTTCGATTTCTGGATGGACTTTTGATGAAAGAGGAGCGACGGATTTGCCACCAGAGGCTCAAGCAGAAATTAATATTCTTCGTGAAGAGGTTGAATTATCTCCAGCGCTAGTTGCGATCAACAATTCAAAGATTAGTTCTCTAATCAATAAGTACCGTATGACCGTTGAAACTATCAACGATGGTATAACTCCAAATGGTGGTGGTCTTTCTTACTTGGCTATACCGCTTGTAATTATTGGCTTTCTTACATTATTGCCAGCAGTGGGAGTTTTTGGTTTCAATGAGCATTTGCGATGGCGATGGAGTGTTATTACTGCAGGTATAGGGGCTGGTATATCGATAATAGGACTTGGTTGGATCATAAGTTTGGCTAGAGTCTCAGATCTACAAATAGTCACAGGGGCAGGAGCTTTCTTGACTGCTCTGGGAGGCGCTGCTTTGGCATTATCATCACGCTCAATTTTGAATGAATTTAACAGGCAAAAAGTATACGAAAACCCAAACATCGGGCAGAATGTTTAATCTGAAGTTTTAGAGGCGAGTATGTCAGAGATAGTTAAAAAAAGATCCAAATCACGCGTATCGGGCGTAGACAGATTCTTAACTTTCATTCGCGTCCTTATGGCCACATTGATAGTTTTAGGAGTTGTAGCGTTTATCTCTCAACAAATATGGCCTGGTAACTTTTTTGCTGAGTGGAGAAACCCTGATGCTCGAGGTCTGACAGGGGATCAATTTAAAGGTTTGGTAGTTTCCGGTTTGTCCCAAGGTGCTATGTATGGGTTAATCGCCTTGGGTTATTCAATGGTCTACGGGGTTTTAGGTTTCATAAATTTCGCTCATGGAGAAGTTTTCATGGTGGGAACTATGTCAGGTTGGATTACATCTGAAAAATTAAACGAAGCTGGTTTATGGGAAAGTAATTTTGTTTTATCACTCTTCCTAATCATTTTCGTAGCAATCACAACTTCTACTGTGACAGCGGTTATTACTGAAAGAATTGCTTATAGGCCGTTACGTAGTTCTCCACGATTGATTCCTTTAATAACTTCGATAGGCGTTTCGTT
>MDSW01082586.1_pt1 | contig 10714 bp, 6 predicted proteins | sample 811171 | NCBI WGS metagenome assembly MDSW01 (sample SAMN05326641, study PRJNA326480) | marine metagenome | isolation source: seawater | place: Atlantic Ocean: North West | collected 2012 | reverse complement strand
TGAAAAAGTTTATGTAATTACTGATGCTAAGTATAATAAATTTTCTTTAAGTTTAAAAAATAAATACGTTTCTGACAAAATAAAAGAGACTGATGTTGTAAGACTAATTAATGATGCTAAGCAACAAATATCAAGAAACAATAAAGATTTTGTTATATTACATCTATTAGTTGATAAATATATTATTGATGGTGAGGAATATTTGGAGTTTCCAGAAAATTTGAATTATAAAGAATTTATTATTGAAATTAGCTTTATTACAATTCAAGCATCAATTGTAAAAACATTAAATAAAATTTTTAAAGATTGCAATATTGAAGTAAAAAAAATTATCAGCCATCAATATTCGAGTAGGTTTGCAGAAAAAAGTGATGTAAGTCCTTGTATTGCTGGAAAGAAGGTAATCGATGGCATTAACCCTTCAGAGGTTGTAATGCATAATCTTTACAGTAGAAAGCAAGGTTTTTTTGAGAAAATGTTCAATTTCTTCAGTTAAATCTTGTATTGTTTTGTAACATAACTTGTTTTTTCTTTAATTTTACAGATGAATATAAGTTTCTCTGATGTCAATTTTAAAACAAAAAACTTTGAAAAAAGAGATCAATTTGTCTGGTGTTGGTCTCCACTCAGGAAAAAATGTTAATATCAAGTTAGTTCCCCAGAAGCCAAATATTGGAATTTATTTTAAAAGAACTGATTTGACTTCAAAAAATATAATTTGTCCAAGCGTTTTTAATGTTTCGAGTGCTTCATATTGCACTAAGATTTCAAATGAGTATGGCGTATCTGTTTCAACTATCGAACATTTAATGGCAGCATTATATGGAAAAGGTATAGATAATTTATTAATAGAAATAGACGCTGAAGAAGTTCCAATACTTGATGGATCTTCTAAAAATTTTATAGAAGCAATTGACTCAGCTGATTTTGAAATAAGTGACCAACCAATCAAAATTATAACTATCAATAAAGAAATTATCTATAAAGAAGGTGAAAAATTTATTTCTTTTAAGCCAAGTAAAATAAGTTTAGAAATTGATTTTGAGATTAATTTTAAAAATGAAATAATAAATACTCAAAAAAATAATATAAATATCTACATGGATGATTTATCTGATATGTATAATTCAAGAACATTTTGCTTATATGAGGATGTAGAAAAACTTAAAAATTTAAATTTAGGTAAAGGTGGTTCTTTAGACAATGCAATTGTCGTTAAACAAAACAAAATATTAAATAAAGAAAAACTTAGAAACGAAAAAGAATTTGTGAATCACAAAATATTAGATTGTCTTGGGGATCTGTATTTGTCAGGTTTCAAAATGGTAGGAAAAATTACTTCTTGTCAAGGTGGTCATAATATCACTAATCAGGGCTTAAGAAAATTATTAAGCAAAAACGAAAATTTCTCAATAATCGAGCTAAAAGAGAAAAATATTCCTCATTCCTTTTTGAACAAGAATATTCTAAAATCTATCGCTTAAGATTTATAATTAAAATAATCTTAAAAGCTTAAATACTTATGAATTTTTTTAAAATATTTTTGATATTTTTTTTTGTTTCTTTTCTTATTAGTTGTACCAAAAAAGAAAAAGTCTCTACAATTGTTGAAGAAGATGTGGAACAACAAATGATCCGAGCATTTAAAGAAGGTTATGAGGAATTTGAGGCTGGTGACTCTATTTATGCTGCTCAAAAATTTAATGAAGCAGAATTATTATTTCCTCAGTCGGCATGGGCTCCAAAAGCCGCGTTGATGGCAGCTTATGTGTATTATGCGCAAGATTATTATTATGATGCAGAATTTGAGCTTGAGAGATTTATAAAAACTTATCCAAAAAGCCCAGATTTAAACTACGCACATTTTTTACTTGCGATGTGTTATTATGAAAAAATTGTAGATGAAAAGAAAGATTTAGGTCCATTATTGAAAGCACAGGAAAAATTTAATTTTATTATCAAAGAATATCCGAATTCAGATTATGCTTTAGATTCACAATTTAAATTAGATCTAATTCAAGATTACTTAGCTTCAAAAGAAATGTACATTGCATCACATTATAGAAAGAAAAAAAAATGGATTGCATCAATCAATAGATACAAAGCAGTCGTCGAAGAATATGAAAAAACAATTTATGTTGAAGAAGCTTTACATCGACTAGTTGAATTATATTACACAATTGGTTTAGAAAATGAGTCGCAAAGATATGCTTCCTTACTAGGTTATAACTATCAATCAAGTAAATGGTATGAAAAATCCTACAAAATATTTAATAAAGAATATAAGTCTCAGGTAGATCTTAAAAAAGAAAAAAAAGGCATGTTAAACAAATTTAAAAAAATTTTTGATTAAGATGTTAAAAAGCGCAAAAGCAAAAAAAGAATACAAAGAAAAAATAAAACAATTCAAAAGACATAGTAAAAAATACTTCGAAGATAGCGCTCCAATAATATCAGATCAAGATTTTGACTTATTAAAGAAAGAAATTTTAGATCTTGAGAAAAAATTTGATTTTAATGACAAAGATTCCCCGTCTAAAACACTAGGATTTACACCTTCAAAAAATTTTGAGAAATTTCCTCATAGGGTAAAAATGCTTTCTTTAGCAAATGCTTTTGATGAGGAAGATTTGATCAATTTTGAAAAAAAAATTGTCAATTTTTTAAATTTAAACAAAAATTTTGAGTTTGAATATAGCGCTGAGCCTAAAATTGATGGTATATCTGCTTCTCTCACATACAAATCAGGCAAACTAATTAGAGGGTTATCAAGAGGAAATGGGGAGGAAGGGGAAGATATTACCTTAAACTTAAAAACAATATCCGACATTCCGCATTATGTAGACCACAAAGATTTCCCTGATGACATAGATATAAGAGGAGAAGTTTTCATTCAAAATAATGATTTCGAGAAAATGAAAGATAGTTTTGCGAATCCACGAAATGCAGCATCAGGTTCTTTAAGACAAAAAAACCCAAAAAAGACATCTAAGATACCTTTAAGATTTGTCGCCTATACATTTGGATTTTCATCCGATCAATCAATGGACAAACAGACTAATTTTTTGATTAAATTGAAAAAGTGGGGTTTTAAAACTTCAGAATTAAACAAAAAAATTACAGGTATTAAAAATCTATTGTCTAATCACCAAAACATTGAAAAAAAAAGATTTGAATTAAATTATGATATTGATGGGATCGTTTATAAAATTAATGATTTTTTGCTTCAAAAAAGATTAGGATTTGTAACGAATGCACCGAGGTGGGCAATAGCACATAAATTTTCTGCAAGCAATTCAATTACTGAAATCTTAAATATTGATATACAAGTTGGTCGAACTGGGGCACTAACTCCAGTAGCGAAAGTAAAGCCCGTAACAATAGGTGGGGTAGTGGTTTCAAACGCAACACTTCATAATGAGGAAGAAATTTCGAGAAAAGATATAAGGATTGGTGATACGGTCAAAATTGAAAGAGCTGGAGATGTAATTCCTCATGTGATTTCTGTTGATCTTTCAAAAAGAAAAAAAGGGTCTAAAAAATTTATCTTTCCCCTGAACTGTCCATCATGTGGGTCAAAAACTATAAAGGAATATAATTCTCAAACTAAAAAATATGATGCAGTTAGAAGGTGCACGAGCGAAGGCTTTAAATGTGAAAAAATTTCAATAGAAAAAATAAAGCATTTTGTTTCAAAAGATGCATTAAACATCGATGGTTTTGGAAAAAAAATAGTTCAAAATTTCTGGGAAATTGGTCTTATTAAATTTCCACATGATATATTTCGTTTGGATTTTGACAGAATATCAAAGTTAGATGGTTGGGGCAGCTTGTCAGTTGATAATTTAAAAAAATCTATCCAAAAATCAAAAAATATCTCACTAGACAAATTTATATTTTCTCTTGGTATTAGACATATAGGTCAAGAAAACGCAAAACTTTTAAGTGAATTTTTAAAAAAAAAAGAAAACTTTTTTCGACTAAAAAATCTAGATTATATAAATGAACTAATCAATATTGATGGAATAGGTGACACTCAAATAAATTCATTAAAGATGTTTTTTAATGAGAAAGTAAATTTAGAAGTTATTTCATATTTATCGAAATCATTAGATATTCAAAGTTTTAAAGAAAAAAACAGAAAAGGAAAACTTAAGGGCCAGGTTTTTATGTTTACCGGAAAGCTCAATAATATTTCAAGAGCGGAAGCTAAATCATTGATAGAAAATAATGGGGGGAAAATCGCAAGCAATGTAACTAAAAAACTAGATTATCTAGTTATTGGAGAAAAACCTACTAACAAAAAAATTGAATTAGCAAAAAAAGTCAGTGTCAATATTATTGATCAAAAAACTTTAGAAGAAATTTTAAATTGATTTTAAAAACCAATTTTTTTCACTTAGTGATAAAAACTTATAGAGTTTTGAATAAACATCAAGGTGATAATTAATTAGATATTTTTTTTCTTTTGTGTCTAACAATTTAAAATTTACTAAGCTCATATCGATTGGCACCAGTGTAAGATTTTTAAAAATTAAATTTTTTTTCTCTTTTTTAATGTAGACTAAATTTTCTATTCTTATGCCATATTTTCCCTGTAAGTAAAATCCTGGCTCATTACTTAATATCATACCTTCTTTTAACTGAACACTATTAGTCTTTGAAATTGACTGTGGACCTTCATGAACATTTAAAAAATATCCAACTCCATGTCCTGTACCATGGCTAAAATCTTTTTTAACTTCCTTAAGATACTTTCTTGCAAGTTTATCAATATTTGATCCAGTTTTTTGTTTCGAAATATTAGCAGTGGCTACAGCAATATGTCCTTTCAAAACTCTTGTGAAAGTATCTTTAATATTTTTGGGTTGTTCTTTGAAAGAAATAGTTCTTGTAACGTCGGTAGTTCCGTAATTGTACTGTCCACCTGAGTCACAAAGATATATATCATTAGGTTTTATCTCTCGGCATGTTTTTTTTGAGGCACGGTAATGTATGATTGATCCATTCTTTCCAGTTGCTGATATAGTATTAAAACTTGGAAACAGATAATTTTTATTTTGTTTTCTAAAAGATGCTAATTTTTTTTCAGCATCTATTTCTGAAATTTTTCTATTTCGATTTTTCTTAATCCAATATAAAAACTTCGTAACTGCCACGCCATCTGATATATGGCTTTTAATCGTATTATTTATTTCTACTTTATTTTTTACTGATTTCATTAAATATAAAGGATCTCCAATCTTAGAAATCTTAAATTTTGAATTAATTATGTTTTCAAAAAAAAAGGAACAGGAATTTTTATCAATTATAATTTTTTTAGCATTTAACTTACCTAAAAAATTTTCAATTTCATTTTCTGTAAAAAAAGACGTTTTCATAAAATCTTTTTTTTTCAGCATATTAGAGGAATTCTTTATATCTGAAAAAAAATTGACTTCCCCTTTAGTATTAAGAATTATTCTACAATTAGGTATTGGGCTGAAAGGGTTATCTCTTCCTCTAATATTTAAAAGCCAAGCGACATTTTCAGGTGCCGATATAAAAATGTGATCTGATCTATCCTTTTTTAAAATTTTTATTAGTCTCTTGATCTTACTTTTTATTGTTTCTCCAACTACTTCTGATTTTAGCAAGTAGAACTTTTTAGATTTATAATCTTTAGAGATATTTGAATTTAATATTGACGTGTATATTGGAGTTAGCTTTATTTTGTCCTTAAAATAATATGTTAAACTTCTAGAGGTAAAAACCATTGGATCGAATCCTAAATTTAAGCTCGAATTTAAAATTTGGTGAGGAAGTCTCTTTGGTATTTCGATTATTTTAAACTTTTGCCCTGACTGAATTTTAGCCTGTTCAACATATCTTCCATCAACAAATAGAAAGTTTTTTTTTCTTAGTACAATAGCCAATCCAAATGACCCATTAAAACCTGTAATAGTTTTAAGTTTATCCTTTAGTGCAAATTCAGAAAAGTACTCATCATTTTTGGGCACTACATAACCATCTATTTTATGGTGATTTAATTTTTTTTTTAATTCTTTTAATTCTTGAGAGATCATTTTAGTCTCTTTTGGTATCTGATCCATCCCGGGCTTCTGAGGCTTTCATTTTCATTATCTATATCTTGATTAAATTCAAAATCTTGATCGTCTTTCTCAAGATTATTGTTCTTTTCAATAAATTTTTCAGGAAGTTCATCTATAAATCTTGAAGACAAGCTGTCTATCCAATCACCTTGGTAGAATCTATTTAAGGAAAAGGAGATAAAACTTAAATCTTTTGCTCTTGTAATTCCAACATAGGCGAGACGTCTTTCTTCTTCCAGACCACTTTGACCCTTTTCATCTATAGATTTTTGGTGAGGAAACATTCCCTCTTCCCAACATGGTAAAAACACAGCGTCAAATTCTAAACCCTTTGATGCGTGCATAGTCATTAAATTTATCTTTTCACCTTCCCACTGCTGATCAATAGATGTTGCTAAAGAAACATGCTCAAGAAAACTTTCTAAGTTATCAAATTCTTTCATAGCACTTAAGAGTTCTTTTATATTCTCAAGTCTATTTTCATTCTCTAAATCTTTTTTATCTTTTAAAGAAGCTGAATAACCAGATTCATCTAATATAATTTGTAAAAGTTTGACATGATTTATTTTTTTTTCAAAGTGGTCATGCCTCCATTTCTTGATCATATTAAGAAATGACAAAAGTCCAAATTTAGTCTTAGGTTTAATTAAATTTTGAGTAATTAAATTTTGAGAAGCAGCTTCTAATGATAGATTATTTTTTCTTGCATATTCATTAATTTGTTTAATTGAGGTTTCTCCTATGGATCTTTTAGGAATGTTTACTATTCTTTCAAAAGCAAGATCATCTTTTTCGTGTTGGATTATGCGTAAATAAGAAACGCAATTTTTAATTTCAGCCCTCTCATAAAATTTAGTTCCACCTAGTATTCTATACGGCAGTCCTATTTTTAAAAATCTTTCCTCAAATTCTCTTGTCTGAAATATCGCCCTAACAAGAATTGCAATATTATTATATGAATATTTTTTTTTAAGTTCATTTTCAATAATATCTGATACACCTATGGCTTCATCTTTACCATTTCTAAAACAATTTAATTTTATTTTCTCACCTTCAGTTTTATTTGAATTTAATTTTTTTCCAAGTCTGTTTTCATTGTAGGAAATTAAATGGGATGCAACATTAAGAATGTTTTGAGTTGATCTATAATTATCCTCTAATCTTATTATTTTTGTGTTCTCATAAACTTTATCAAACTCTAAAAAGTTTTTAATCTCTGCACCTCTCCAACTATAAATTGATTGATCATCATCTCCAACACAACAAATGTTATTATGAAGAAGTGTTAAATGTTTCAACCATTTGCTTTGAATATAATTTGTATCCTGGTACTCATCTACTAAAATATATTTAAATTTTTTTGAATAAATTTTGTTAATATCTTCATTATTTTCAAAAATTTTCACACAATGAAGTATTAAATCACCAAAGTCACATGCATTAAGATCAAAAAGTTTTTCTTGGTAAACCTTGTAAACGTCCAGCATGTTCTTCTCTAGAATTTGCCCTTTAGAAATTTTTACATCATTTGGGTACCAGCCAAGATTTTTCCACTTATTAATTAAAGCAAGTATGAAGTTTGGAGAAATTTTTTTAACATCTATATTTTTACTTTTACATATATTTTTAACTAACTTTTGTTGGTCGTCCTGATCTATTATTGAAAAATTATGTGTCAAATTAACAGCACTAGCATGTTTTCGTAATATTTTTGCACATATAGAATGAAAGGTACCAAGCCAAGGTAATCCAATCGCCTTTTTTTTTAGGATTAGACTAATTCTATTTTGCATTTCTCTTGCTGCCTTATTTGTGAACGTCACAGCCAATATCTCATTTGGGAATGCGAGATTTTTTTCAACGATGTTTGCAATTCTTGAAGTAAGTACTTTTGTTTTTCCAGAACCAGCCCCGGCGACAATCAAGAGTGGTCCTGATGTATGTAAAACAGCCTCTTTTTGAAAATTATTTAAATTTTTAATATATTCAGAGTTTATCATTTATTTTAAATCACTATAAGTCATTTTATAGAACTATGAAAAAATTTAAAATTCAATCATTTTTACAAAAAAACTTATTTAAGAAAAATATACTAAATAAATTGTTAAGTAAATTTTTTACCTTTTTCAATGTGTTTAAAAGTCCATGGAAATTTAGTTTAAACCAATTTAGAAAAAAAAATATTGAAAGTTATTTCACAGAAAAATTTCAATTAAATTATGCTTTATTTCTACTAAGTATAGTTTTTTTTCTTTATCTTCTTTACCTCTCAATTCCGGGCATGGTTATGAATGAAAACATTCAAAAGGAATTAGAGGAAAAATTAAAAAAAGAATACAACTTAGACTTTGTATTAACACCAGACATCAATTATTCGATTCTTCCAAAACCTCACTATCTTATAAACGATGTAGTAATATTTAATGAGAAAACGGGATATCAGAAGGAGTTCAGCCAAATTAAAAAATTAAAAATTTTTATTTATCAAAATAATTTTTTTAAGTTAGATAATATCATAAAAAAAATTGAGATTAAAAACGCTAATTTTTTTATAGAAAAATCCGACTTTAATTTCATAAATACTTTTTTAGAAAACGGATTTTCAAAAAATTCTATCAAAATTTTAAAAAGTAAAATTTTTTATAAAAGCGAGGAGGGTCAAATAGTTTCATTTTTCTCTCTTGAAAATATTTTAATTTTTTATGATGAATTAAAAAAAGAAAATTCTTTGACTTCTAAAGGTAAAATTTTTAATATTCCATTTTCTTTTAATTGGAAGTACGATGAAAATTTAAAAGAAAAAACAACAAAAGTTAGATTAAATCCATTAAAATTAACTTTTTTAAATAAATCAAAAACAAATGAGAAAATAAAGACTCTTAAAATAAATTTTAAGCGATCAAAATTGATTACAAACTATTTTCTCGAAGAGGACATAATTAATATAGAGTCAAATAATTCATTTCTTGGAACAGATAAATTTAATTATAAGGGAAAAATTAATTTAGATCCTTTTGATTTTAAAATAGAGTCAAAAATTCAAAAATTAGACATAAAAAATATATTCCCTGATCAAAATATTTTAAATGAAATTTTTTCAAAAGAGTTTTTATTTAATGAAAACTTTAATGGACGATTTGAAATAAAGAGCGATAACTTAAGTAACGGAAGTTTTTTTAACGAAATTTTGATAAATTCAAATTTTGTTGGAGAAAAAATAGAATTAACAAATTCTAATCTTACAAATAAAAAGATTGGAAGTTTGAATTTAGATTATGGAAATATTTATTTAGAGGAAAACGATATATTTTTTAAAGGAAAATTCAGCTTCGAAATTTTTGACAAAAATAGATTTTATAGAAAATTTTTAGTTTCAAAAAAAAATAGAAAAGATACCAAAAAAGTAAATTTTGGATTAATCTATAATATATCAAAATTTGATGCTAAAATCTTTTTTATTTCATTAGACGAGGACAATCCTGAGGCGAACGATAATCTTGACGATTTGATTTATAGTTTCAACAATAATTCTATTAAAATTAATAACTGGATAAGCTTAAGAAGTTTTGTTAATAAAGTTTTATCGAGTTATTCTGGATAGATCATTTTTTTTGGATCAACAATCTTATCAAATTCTTTATCAGTGATAAGACCAGTCTTTAAAGCTTCAAATTTCAATGTAGTTTTATTTTTAAGCGCAGATTTTGCAATCTTTGCCGCGTTATCATAACCTATCTTTGGAGCCAAGGCTGTAACTAACATTAATGAGTTATTTAAATCTTCATTTATCTTTTTTAAATCAGCCTTAATACCTTTTATACAAAATTGTGAGAAATTTTTCGAACTGTCTGACAAAAGATCTATAGATTGAAGGATATTGTGGGCGATTAGAGGCTTAAAAACATTTAATTCAAATTGCCCTTGAGATCCTGCTAAAGTGATACCTGTGTGATTACCGATTACTTTAACACAAACCATTGTAACAGCTTCACACTGTGTTGGGTTCACTTTTCCAGGCATAATAGATGATCCTGGTTCATTTGCGGGTAGCACCAATTCTCCATAACCAGCTCTTGGACCTGATCCCAAAAAACGAATATCATTTGCTATTTTCATTAAACAAACTGCTGTTGTATTTAAAGTACCTGAGAAATTTACAATCGAGTCATGAGCTGCAAGCGCTGCAAATTTATTTTTTGCTGGATAAAATTTAATTTTAGTCAATTTGCTGATTTCCTTACAAATTTTTAAATCAAAATTTTTTTTTGAATTTATTCCTGTTCCAACAGCAGTTCCCCCTTGAGCAAGATAGAATATTTCTTTTAAAGATGTTTCAATTCTTGAAATACAATTACTTAACTGAGAATGATATCCCGAAAATTCTTGTCCCAAACTAAGTGGAGTTGCATCTTGAAGATGTGTTCTACCAACTTTAACAATATTTTTAAACTTACTAATTTTTGTTTTAAGTTCTTTATTTAGATTTTTTAAAGAGGGTAATAATTTTTTTTTTGTCTCTAAAGCAATAGCAATATGCATAGCCGTAGGAAAAACGTCATTAGTTGATTGAGATTTATTTACATGGTCATTTGGATGAACTGGTTTTTTTGAGCCTTTTTTTC
>MDSW01172470.1_pt1 | contig 10715 bp, 7 predicted proteins | sample 811171 | NCBI WGS metagenome assembly MDSW01 (sample SAMN05326641, study PRJNA326480) | marine metagenome | isolation source: seawater | place: Atlantic Ocean: North West | collected 2012 | reverse complement strand
GGCCCCGGATACCTGAGTGCGTTCGTCGACCAGTATTCGGAAGACTGCCGCAAGCTGTTCTGGAGCCAGATGCAGCGGGAGATCGACTCGCTCGGCTTCGATGCCTGGTGGATGGATGCGACAGAGCCGGACATGCACTCCAACACCTCGCACGCCGACCGCGCCTTTCGCATGGGGCCGACCGCGATGGGGCCGGCGGAGCAGTATTTCAATTCCTTCGTGCTGATGAATTCCCGCGCCGTCTATGAGGGCGAACGGTCCGGGACCGATCCGGACGAGCGCGTCTTCATCCTGACCCGGTCCGGATTCCCGGGCCTGCAACGCTATGGCTCCGCATCCTGGAGCGGTGACGTGGTGGCGCGCTGGGACGATCTGCGCGAGCAGATCTCGGCAGGCGTGAATTTCTCCATGTCCGGCATGCCGAACTGGACGCACGACATTGGCGGCTTCGCCGTGGAGGATCGTTACACGAACGAAGACCCGGCGCACCTGGATGAATGGCGTGAACTCAACACGCGCTGGTTCCAGTTCGGGGCCTTCTCGCCGATCTTCCGCTCGCATGGCGAGTATCCATATCGCGAGATCTACAATCTCGCCGAGGACGGATCGGAAATTCAGGACACGCTGATTGCCTATGACAAACTGCGCTACCGCCTGATGCCTTACATCTACACGCTGGCAGCGGACACCTATTACAAGGACGCGACCATCATGCGCGGCCTGGTGATGGATTTCGAAGACGATCCCGTTACATGGGATATCGCCGATCAGTACATGTTCGGCCCGGCTTTCCTGGTCAGCCCGGTGCATGAATACAAGGCGCGCGTCCGTAATGTGTATCTGCCTGCCGGCGCAGATTGGTATGACTTCAGGACAGGTACAAAATATGCCGGAGGACAATCACTGCAGGTAGCCGCACCACTGAGCTGGATGCCGCTCTTTGTGAAAGCTGGCTCCATCGTTCCTATGGGACCGGAAATTCAGTATGCTGCCGAGGGTGCAGGCGCGCCATTAGACCTCTTTGTCTTTACCGGCGCGGACGGAGAATTCGAACTGTATGACGATGACGGTGAGACCTACTCCTATGAATGGGGCGAATGGAGCCGCATTCCGATAAGATGGGACGAGAGCGTCCAGCAACTGACGATAGGAGGCGTGCTCGGCCACTATCCTCGTGATGTAGCCCGGACGATTCATGTCCATTTTGTCGACCCTGAAATCACCGAAAGCCTGATGACTTCAAAACCAGATGCCACAGTCAGATATTCCGGAACCTCCATTGTGCTCGACAAGACCGACTGACGTCAGCCCAGTAAGGGGGTGTGAGCGGACGAATTCTAACACATCCCAGCCTTGCGCACTTCGGCGTCTATACCGGATTGCTTGGGTTCGAACGCAATGCCGCAAAGGCTTCAACAGCTCGCAGCACTTCCTCGCGAGTAAACGCCGCAGACATCTGGCATCGGATGCGCGCCTTTCCCTTTGGCACCACCGGATAGGAAAAGGCAATCACATAGACCCCACGCTTCAGGAGGCCTTCCGCGAGCTGGGTCGCCAGGTGCGCATCATGAAGCATGACGGGAACAATCGGATGCTCCCCCGGAAGGAGGTCAAAGCCCGCATCTTCGAGCCCTTTGCGGAAGAGCCGGGTATTTTCTGTCAGGCGGGCGCGGATGTCCTCGCCCTGCTCTGCCAACTCGACCGCCTTGATGGCACCAGCGACAAGCGGCGGTGCGATCGTATTGGAAAAGAGATAAGGCCGGGAGCGCTGGCGCAGCAATTCGACGATTTCACGCCGGCCCGACGTATAACCGCCGCTTGCGCCCCCAAGCGCCTTTCCCAGCGTTCCGGTCAGGACATCCACGCGGTCCGCGCACCGGAAATGCGCCGGCGTGCCCCGGCCGCCGGGACCGACAACGCCCGTCGCATGGCTGTCATCCACATGGACGATTGCCGCATAGCGGTCCGCGAGATCGCAGATCTCGTCGAGATTCGCCAGCGACCCATCCATCGAAAAAACGCCGTCTGTCGATATCAGCTTGAAGCGCGCGCCCGCTCTGTCCGCGGCTTTTAGCTGGTCTTCCAGATCCTGCATGTTGTTATTTCTGTAGCGGTACCGCTTCGCCTTGCAGAGGCGGATACCGTCGATAATGGAGGCATGGTTCAGTTCATCCGAGATGACGGCATCAGATTCGCCCAGCAGAACTTCGAACAGACCGCCATTTGCATCGTAGCAGGACGGATAGAGTATCGTGTCTTCGGTTTGCAGAAAACGTGTGAGGACATCCTCAAGCTGTTTGTGCACCGACTGCGTCCCGCAGATGAACCGCACCGACGCCATGCCGTAACCCCAAATGTCGAGTGCCTCCCGTGCGGCTTCCCGCAATGTCGGATGCTGCGCCAGGCCAAGATAGTTATTTGAGCACAGATTCAGAAGCGTATCGCCGGAGGCAATTTGAACCTCTGAGCTTTGGGGACCTGTAATAACCCGCTCGGTCTTGAAGAAGCCGGCCTCGCGAATCCCCGCGAGTTCACCCTCCAGATGTGCACGGAACTGGCTGTGCATTTTTGAACTCCTGTGTATTCGGCTTGCGGGGGAGATTACTGCCCGGCCACACTCTGCGCCTGCTCCTGTTTTCGGCGAACCTCATCAATCGCACGCACCAGGGTCTTGCATTCCTCGCGAAGGGCTTCCTCGATCGCATCTCCAGATGCAAAATTGCGCACCCTCTTGAGAGCGCCGAGCAGTTCCTCTGGCAGAGCCTGAAGCTCCCTGCACAGAGCCTCCACTGCCCCCTGACCGCCACCCGAGGGCGCCAACTGGGAGGCGAGGCCAATACGCAGGGCCTCGACAGCGTCGATATGCTCGCCTTTCGCAAACAGCGCCATCGCGCGCGGGTAGCCGGCAAGAAGCGGTAGCAGAACGGTTGCGCCCCCGCTCATGAAAAGTCCGAGGCCGATTTCGGGGAAGAACCCCTTCGCGTCCTCTTCGAAAATGACAAAGTCGGAATTCAGCACCCAGGACAGTCCGCCGCCAATCGCCCATCCATGCACAAGCGTGACAAATATCTTGTCACTGAACATCATGGCCCGCGAAATGTCCTGCAGCCGCCCCACTAGATGTTCTGACGCACCCTTCATGCCGGAATCTGAATTCATTTCCTTCAGATCATCACCAACACAGAAAGCCCGGCCCGCCCCGGTCAGGACCACAAACCTGACTGCCGTCAACGCGCAGACATGGTCCATCGCGTCTGCAAGTTCCTCCAAAAGGACACTGTTGATGGCATTGAGGGACTCCGGACGGTTCAGCGTTATCCGCGCAACCTCTCCTTTGATTTCACAAATAACCGCTCTCATCTTATCCACCTCTACGAACCGGTGAACGCCATTTCGGCGTCCTTCTTCAATGCAACTTTGTCAATCTTTCCGATTGCGAGAACCGGAAGCTCATCCCGTATACGGAATAATTTTGGAATCTTGTAATTTGCGAGACTCTCCTTGCACCCGGCACGGAGCGCATCTTCCGACAGGCTCGCGCCCTGAGCCTGTACGATGTAGGCCACACCGCACTCGCCGAAGACCGGATGCGGAGCTGCGACGACAACCGCAACACTGACGCCGGGTACGGCCTCAAGCACTTCCTCGACCTCTCTTGGATAGATGTTGTAACCGCCGGATTTGAACATTTCCTTCTTGCGCCCCGTTAGCCGAAGGAAGCCATTCTCGTCTATCCGGCCGACATCCCCTGTTCGCAAGAATCCTTGATCATCAATGGCCTCGCGCGTTTCCTCCGGTCTGTTCAGGTATCCAATCATCAGGCGATCCGTCCGGACGCAGATTTCGCCTTCCTCGCCAGGAGGAAGCGGATTTCCGGCTTCACCCAAAATCCTGATCTCACAATCCGGTGCTTGAAGTCCCACCGTTTCGGACAGTTGAGCATCACTTGCATAAATCGTCGTGTAGGAAACATTGCTGGTTGCTTCCGTCATGCCATACGCGTTGAGCAGACGCGGGCCGAGACTGCGGAGCCGCTTTACCAGCGGAATCGGAGCAACACCGCCGCTCCAGAATATGAGCTCCAGCGATGAGGGGTCGAACCTGTCCGCTGCATCGCTCTCAAGCGATTGCTGAAGCTGGACCGGGACCTGCCCCCAGACCGTCAGCTGATGCTTTTCAATGGCGTCCAGCGACCCTGCTGGATCGAACGCATCCATGAAACAGATCATCCCGCCACAAACGAGCGCATGACAGGAAACATCCCCGACACTGCCGATATGGTTGATTGGAAGATTATTCAGTATTCGTACATTCCGGACGCCAGCAACGCAGGCCTGCGTGTGAAAGCTCCGCGCCATGCCACCCTGCGACAGGAGCGCGCCTTTCGGGACACCCGTCGTACCAGATGTGTAGATAATCAATGCGGGATCTTCCGGCGTGACAAGGTCGATGGCCGCGCGCAGGCTTTCCGGATTTCTTTCCGCGCCGTCGCGCAGCAGTTTTCCGAAGACGACCGGGTCATCCAGCGCGATAATACGGTCTGCTGCAATGCCAAGTTCCTGCAACTCCGTCCGGAAGACACGTGCGCCTGATGACGCAACGCTGAACACCAGAACGGGCTTGGCATCGTTCAGGATGTACTTCAGCTCCCGATGTGTGGATTTCGGATTGAGGCCAAGCCAGACAGCGCCAATGCGGACTGACGCCAGGAAGAGAATGAAGAATTCGGTGCGCGGCGGCGAGAGCGTCCCGACCACATCTCCCTTGCGAACGCCGCGCGCCAGCATCTCTGATGCCAGCGCGTCTATGGCGGATGAAAAGTCCCGATAAGTATAGTCACCGCCCACGCCCAAGAGCGCTTCAGCCTGGGGTGTACGCGCGGCATAGAACGCCGGATAGTCGCCGATGCGGCTTAGAAGCGGAAAAGTGTTTTCTTGATCAGTGTTCATCTTGGATATCACTGTTCTTTGTTGAGACGCGCGAGACAGCCACGATCAGGCTACCCACGGCGAGGCCAACAAGCGAGTTGAGCATGAGCGGTAGCGCCATTTCGGTCATGTTGAGCAGGCTCACGGCAATGAAGATTCCGAGGCCTTCCTGCTTGATCGTATGTTCGAGAATGATTGCGCGGCGTTCCGGCATTCTCGATGTCGTAAAGAACCCGATCAGACCACCAAGGAAGACAGATGTCAGGTTAAGGAGGATGACGGGGAACGCAACACTTGAGAAAGCGTGCGCAAAGCTTTCTCTTTCGGCATAAATGATGCTCAGGAACACCGAGACGATAAGGATGCCCGCAATGTGCTTTGCCGGATCGGCAAGCTTTCCGGCCAGCGCCGGCCAGCGATGCCGGATCAGCATGCCCGCCACGACCGGGCAGATCGTCAGCAGGAAGATCTGGCGCATCGTATCCAGCATAGGCAGGCTGATCTCACGCTGCTCTCCCAGGAAGAATGCCAGCGCGAACTCGACAATGAGCGGCATGGTGAAGATTACACAGATGCTGGCGACCGCTGTCAGCGTCACCGACAGGGCGAGGTCCCCGCGCGCATAATGCGTCAGCAGGTTCGAAAAGGTACCGCCGGGACAGGCGCCCACAAGCACAAGTCCCACTGCCAGCGCCGGAGGCAGGCCGAACAGTATTGCAATCGCGAGTGCGGCAAGCGGCAGCAGGATGAGCAGGCTGCCAAGCCCTCCCATCACGGGCGCGACGCGGCGGCGGAAATTGAGAAAGTCGGCAAGCGTCAGGGACAGGCCCATGCCAAGCATGATCAGCCCCAATGCCCCTGGCAGCACGACCTTTGAGATAATATCCATCACCATTCAGCTCACGCCCCTTTCCGCCGTATGCCCCGTTACAAACTGTACGACAGCATGGAACAGGATGACCAACGCAAAGACAGGCACGACCCCTGTGACCAGGGCGAGATTTATGTCGAGCGCCTCAGACTGCCGCAATGCCGAACGCATGAGCATGCCGCCCGAATACACGAACAGCACGCCTGAAAAGACCAGAACACATATGAAGCGCACAAGCGATGTGGCCTGCCGCAGGCGCGGGGGGGACTCCTCGTCCACCTTGATCAGGGCAGGATCCGCTTTCTCGTAAAAGGCGCAAGTCGCAGCCAGCAACGCACTCCAGACCATGCAGTAGCGAGCCCCCTCTTCCGTCCAAGCCGGCGCATCCTTCAGCAGGTAGCGCGCCACGATCTGGATCAGGACCAGAACGACCATGGCGCAGAGCAGCCCGCTCGACACCCATAGCAGCCCGGTGTTCAGGCGGCGGGCGGCGGCGATCAGGAGTTTACGAAGATGCGTTGCGGCCAGGTTCATGAGGCATACCTGCCTGCGAGTTCAAGCGCGCGATCAATCACCGACGGGCGGGCATAAGCGCCATATGCCTCACGGGCCTTTTCACGGAAGCCCGCGCGCGCATCGTCGGAGATTGCGACCGTCTCAATGCCGCTATCTTCCAGTAGCTGCATGTCGCTCTGCAGGCGTTTCTGCGACCATTCGCGGTTTGCCGCCTTGCCCGCAGAAAATGCCGCCTCCAACGTCTGACGTTTCCCGGGATCGAGGCCATTCATCCATTTCGACGAAGCCACGATCAGGCGGTGCGCCGGCGCGACCCTCAGATCGGTAAAATACTTCAGGTAGGCGCCATGGCCGAAAAGAACCGGCGCAAGCGGCGGATTGAAATAGCCGGACGCGATGCCGGTCTGGAGTGCCTGAGGCGTTTCCTCCCAGGCGACCTGAACGCCGGAGGCGCCGAAGGTTTCGATCAGCACCAGATCGCGCCGGTCCATCGCGCGCAACCGAAGCCCCTTCATGTCTTCCATGCTGCGGACCGGCCGCTGCGTGGTGAACAGCCCGCTCATCCCGCCAAGGAACGCGGCATCCACCAAAACGAGGCCGGCGCGCGCCAGCCGCTCATTGACCTCTGCCATAAAGCTTTCGTCTTCCAGCAAGCGATCGAACTGGTCGAGGTCCCGGAAGAGGAATGGCAGTTGCGCGACAATATACGCCTCGCTGAAGGCGGTCGCCTCGGAAATGCCGGCATCGTTGAGCTGCAGGAGACCGATGCCGGTCAGCTCTGTGCGGTCTTCTTCCCGGCCAAGCGATGCATTCGTGCTGAGGGACATTGCCTGGCCCGCCGCTTCCATCCTGGCCATGAAGGCCTGCATCCAGACCCAGACTCCGTTCCACGATGCATTGGGAGACCCGGCAAGGGCCAGCCTCAGCCGCGACTGCGTCGCCGGCTGGCACCCTGCCAGAACCAGGGCCCCTGCCGCTTGCAGGAGGAAACGCCGATCCAGAACCGCACTCATAGCAAACCCAGAGCGCGTGGCAGCGTCAGCACGATTGAAGGAACGTAAAGCAGCAGAAAGAGAACAGCGAACTCGATCAGAATGAAAGGTAGCAGCGCCTTCATGATGGCCCAGTAAGACTCGCGCGTTGCCGCAGACACGATCAGCACAACACCGCCCAGAGGCGGCGTGATCAGGCCAAGCGTGATTGTGAAGCAGACGAGCACACCCAGATGCACCGGATCGGCGCCCAGCTGATAGGCCGCAGGCACCAGGATGGGCGCCAGCAGAATAAGTGCGATCTGCGTATCGAGTATCATTCCCACAAGGATGAAGATGCAGGTCAGCACCGCAAGATAGGTATTCAAGTCAAGCGAATGCGCATTCAGCCAGTCCGCGATCATCTCGGGCGCGCCAACAAGTGCGGCCAGAAAGTTTATGCTGGTGGCGGCAAAGATAATGGCGAAGATCGCGCCGGTGAAGATGGTCGCACCGAAGACCGATTCCCTGACCGTCTCCCATTGCAGTTTCCCGCCCAGCAGGATCACCAGAAGCGATGCCGCAACGGCCAGCGCGGCAGCCTCCGTCGGGGTGACGATGCCGAAAACAATGCCCGCGATAATGATTGCCGGCAGAAGCAGGGCCGGGCCCGCCTTCGCAAGCGTACGGAAAAACGGCGGCCGGTTGTCGAGCGTCGGATGTCCGTCAAGCCGCGCAAACACGGCATTGGCCGCAAAAAGCGCAAGGCTCAGAAGCAAGCCTGGAACGATCGATGCCGCGAACAGGGCCGCCACATCCACATTCATGATCGCACCATAGAAGATCAGAATAATGCTGGGGGGGATCAACGGCCCAATCACAGACGATGCGGCTGTAATCGCTCCGGCATAGACGCCGGAATAGCCATTCTCCTTCATGGCCGGAACCAGTGTCGACGAGAGTGCCGCCGCGTCCGCCATTGCCGAACCAGAGACGCCGGCGAAGAAGACACTGCTGGCGACATTGACATGTCCGAGACCACCCCGGCTGCGCCCTACGACAAGCGACGCCAGATCCACAAGGGAACGCGTAATCCCTCCTCTATTCATCAGCTCACCGACGAGAACGAACAATGGCATTGCCATCAACGCGAAAACGTCAAGCTGGGAAAACGCCCGCCTGGGCAGGGCCTGAAGGTATTCGCCCATTCCCGTCGCAAGGAAGCCGAAAATACCCGCCACCCCCATCAGGTATGCCAGCCCGACACCCAGAACGGCGGTGACCAGCAGCTGCATAAGGGTGACGATCCGAGGCATATCCTGACCTGTCCGGGACAAGCCGGGGCTAGTAGCGCGCCCGAAGCTCAACGCCCCAGGTGCGCGGCGCACCGAGGGACTGGATCTGCTGACCAGGAATGATCACACCTGCCGAACGGCTGACGGCGTATGTTTCGTCCGTCAGGTTCCGTCCCCAGAGCATGAGGCTCCAGCTGTCATCGGAAGCTGCGATGCCGATACGTGCGTTCAGGAGTGTAACCGCATCCTGCGTATAGTCGGGATCATTGCTCGGCGAAAAATACAGTTTACTGCGATAACTCGTGTCTGCATGCACGACGAAATCCATCGTGTCCGTCAGAGTATTGCGGTAGTCGCCATTGAGGGAGAGCGAATGCTCGGGCGCTTCGGGCAATTGGTTGCCGGAGTAATCTTCCCCTGAGGAGGTCGCATTCTGGAAATCCGAGAACTCGCCATTCAGGTATCCGTAGGCCGCTGTAAAACGCAGGGCGTCGGTCGGCTCCCAAGTGGCCTCGAGCTCAAGGCCCCAGCTTTCAGCTTCCGCCGCATTGGACGTCGTGAAGGTTGGGACACCGCCGACATTCACTAGCTGGTTCACCTGGAGATCGGTGTAATCGAGGAAGAAGGCTGCGGCAGCGAGATAGACCGCACCCCCGGGAAGAGTCGACTTGGCACCCAACTCGTAATTGTTGACGAATTCCGGCTTGTACTCGGCATCGTTGCCGCTGCTGATTGAAAACACATTATAGCCGCCGGATTTGTAACCCCGGGCATATGACGCATAGAGCAGCATGTTGTCAGAAGGTGTCCAGTTGAGGCTGACTGATGGCGTCCACTCCTCATCTTCGCGCGACAGCTTTCTCTCAGCGGAGGTCTGAAGGACCGCGCCAAAGGGGTCGCCGATCGCGGAATGCACAACCTCCTTCTCGTCTTTCGACGCTCGCATGGCCGCCGTGATACCGACCTGCTCACTGAAATGGTAATTCAGCTGACCGAATGCGGCATAGCTGGTCGTTGTGAGGTCGGCGAATATGTCGATCGGGGTCTCGGCCGGATAGACGCCGAGATCAGGACCGATGACGGCATTGGAAACGGCAGACAGGTCTTCTTTGAGATAGTAAGCGCCCACGAGATAATCGAATCGCTCGCCCTTCTCGGACGTGAAGCGGAGCTCCTGCGAGAACTGGTTCTGCTCCTCGGAAATACCCGAGCGCAGCTGGTTCAACACAGTGAAGTCGTTGTCGGCGGCGTTGTACCACTGGTACTCTCGAAAACCGGTCAGGGAGGTCAACGTGCCGGCCCCGAAGGTCCAGTCCGCCTGCAGCGATGTACCCCAAAGGTCGCGGTTCTGAACCGGGTCAAAATCGTTCGAGACGGTACGGTCTTCGGGGGCCGCATCCGCCAGCGGTGTTCCGGCCAGAACACCGTTGGACAATATCTCGCTGGGGCCCATATTGGTGCGGTCCTCTGCGGCGTCGCCACGCAAGATCAGGCTGAAATTCTCCGCCGGATCCAGAACCACCGCAAAGCGGACAGAGGTGCCGTCGACATCATCAAGATCCGTTCCGCTGACTGCATTATCGGTGAAGCCGCTACGGCGCTGGGAGGAAACCGAAATGCGCGCCCGCACGCTGTCGTTGACGACCAGGTCGGCGGCGCCGAACACGTTCAGGGCGTCATAGTCGCCAATACTGACGGCGCCTTCGACGCCACTATTCTCACCCGGCAACTTGGAGATAAGGTTCACTGCGCCAGCAATCGTGTTCTTGCCGTACAGAGCGCCCTGCGGCCCGCGGATTACCTCAACGCGCTCAAGGTCATATATATTGGTATTGATGGTCGTCGGACGGCTTTGATATACGCCATCCACAAAGACACCGACCCCCTGGTCAACACCAGGATTGTTCGGATTGGACGCGACGCCCCGAATGGAGATCGAGGTTGTCCGGAGAGAATTGTTCGTATTGAGATACACGTTCGGGAACGCGGACGAGAGATCGTCCAGTCGCGTGACGCCAGAAGCTTCCAGTGTCTCGGCAGAGACCGCGCTGACGGCGACTGGCACCTCTAGAATCGACTGCTCCCGCTTCTGGGCAGTAACGATGATCGTATCAAGCGTGCTGACTTCTTCTGC
>MDSW01113140.1_pt1 | contig 10715 bp, 11 predicted proteins | sample 811171 | NCBI WGS metagenome assembly MDSW01 (sample SAMN05326641, study PRJNA326480) | marine metagenome | isolation source: seawater | place: Atlantic Ocean: North West | collected 2012 | reverse complement strand
TCTCCTTCCGTTGGACTACTGTTTGTTTTCAGCGCAAGAATGCCTGCTTTTTTGTAATATTCTGCAATTTCAAAGTAAATTTCAGCTTGTTCCGGATATTTGCCCAATATTTTTGTAAGACCTTCAATTTTTTTTTGGGGATCTTTTTCGAGCTTGCATTTACTCATTTTTTTTTGAAATTTCTTTGGTTTATCACCACAGGGTGGAGTTTGGCCAAATGCAATAAATTGAACGCAAATAAATAGTAATATGAAATAAGTATACCTCAAAGCTTAGTCTACATTGATTATAACGTATTTCTCTGAAAAAGTTGCGTAAAAATTAGTCTAAAGATGCTATGCATTCACAAGTTTTGTGAATGGCACTTTCGTCTACATCCATATGCGTGACCATTCGAATCATACCTTTTCCAAATGGAAGTGCAAGAATTCCATTATGGGCTAGTTTATCGAGAAACTCATCTATTTGACCATGTGCTTTAAGTTCGAAAACAACGATGTTGGTTTCTACAGGAATTACGCTTTCTATTGAATCATTGGCTTGTAAGGCTTTTTCAATCAATTTTGCATGTTTGTGATCCGTTTTTAATCGATTGATATTATTTTTTAGAGCGAATAAACCTCCAGCTGCTATAATTCCAGCTTGCCTCATCCCGCCACCAAATACTTTTCTTACCCTCCGAGCATTGTATATGAAATCTTCATTTCCAAGTAAAAGAGAACCTACAGGAGCACCTAGTCCTTTTGATAGGCAAATTGAAATGGAATCAAATTGTTCGGCGTATTCTTTGTAGCCAATTTGATTTTCTACTAAAGCATTGAATAAACGGGCTCCGTCCAAATGCAATGGTAAATTCCTTTCATTACAGAATTTCTTTATTCTTTTAATTTCATCGAAATCGTATACGGCGCCACCTCCTCTATTTGAAGTGTCTTCAATGCATATAAGCTGCGTTAATGGGTAGTGAACATCATCTTCTGGATTGATCCATTTTTGTATTTCTTCTACAGTTATTCTACCTCTATCTCCGGTAATGATTCTTGCAGAGGCTCCCGAGTTTTTGGCTATGCCACCGCCTTCATATTTGTATACATGGCTATCTTTATGGCATATAACTTCACCACCTGGGTTTACGTGAAGATTGATCGCAATTTGATTGGTCTGGGTTCCAGAAGAACAATATAAAGCAGCTTCTTTCCCAAATAATGATGCAGCATACTCTTGAAGCTCATTTACCGTAGGATCCTCCTCGAAAACATCATCACCGAGCTTAGCATGAAACATAAAATCTAGCATTTCTTTGCTAGGATTTGTTACTGTATCACTTCTTAAATCAATCATTCCTAATATTTTTGTAAAAATACTATTTATGGAGGATATCTATATTTATTTAATCATTGCATTGGTTTCATTTGGAGCCTCCATATTGACCTTTTTTTCTGGTTTTGGTCTAGGTACAATGCTTTTGCCAGCGTTTTGTCTATTTATGCCTGTTGAGCTAGCCGTATTGTCGACTGCCATGGTACACATTTTAAACAATTTATTGAAGTTCATTCTTATCAGAAAGCTCATTGATAAAAAGGTTTTATTGTCCTTTGGAATCAGCGCTGTTTTGGCTGCATTTATTGGAGCAAAGCTAAATGGTTTTCTTGGTGCTGAGGGAATGGAATATCAATTATCCATTTTTCAGCTGACGTATCGAGTTGACATACTAAGTTTTGTAATTGGTGCACTGATGATATTGTTTGCGATGCTTGATTTTATTCCTTGGAGTAGCAGATTAACTATTGGTAGGCAGCACTTTGTTACCGGTGGTTTTTTAAGCGGCTTTTTTGGCGGTTTGTCTGGACATCAAGGGGCACTTCGTGCAGCTTTTTTGGCGAAGTCAAACTTGAGCGCCGAAATATTTATTTCCACTTCTGTCTGTTTGTCCTTGCTAATTGATATGGTTCGTATTCCAATTTATCTGGTCTCAAATGAAGCTTCGGTATATGGGTATTGGGATACTATTTCGTTGGCATGTATATTTGCCTTTACAGGCTCTTTTTTAGGTAAAAGATTATTTACCAAGAAAAAAATAAGAAACGTTAGAATGATTGTGGCTCTATTTTTATTTGTTATGGGAACGGGTATGGTTTTTGGTTTAATTTAATCCATAGTTGCACCACCGGTATCTTCCTCAGTTTTTTTCTTTTTAAACCCACACTTCTTTTTGCCTTGATATTCTAAAATTTGCTCTTTTACTCCAAATTCATCAAAACGATATTCTTCTATTAGCTTTCCTTTCTTCCCGTATACTTTTACATGCTTTTCCTTTGAATCCATATAATACTCTTTATGTATTCCTGTAGGAACATCCTTTTTAAAATATTTTTCACTGAGCATTTTGCCAAGATTATTGTAGGTAATAAAGGAGCCATTTTTTTGACCTTTCGTCCAGTATTCAGTTCTTGCTATATTTTGATCATCAAAATAATAAATCCAAGATCCATGTTTTATTCCATCAAGATAATTTACCTCTAAAAGTTTATTACCGTTTTCATCATAATTGATTTGACTTCCACTCAGCCGTCCTGCCTTGTATCCCACAATTTTTTTGAGTTTTGAGTTTTCGTAATATTCCTTTTTAATTCCGCTTAGTAAATTGTTTTCATATTCCTGATATTTAAGAGTATCGCCTTTTTCATTGAAAACAATGAATGGACCATATAAGGAGCCCATAAAATGGTTCACTTTTGATTTGATTCGATTGCTACTATCAAAATAACTTGTGCTTGTACCATGAATAACGCCATTAACAAATGTTTGCGAGGAGTAGGGGCAACCTGAAGGAAAATATGAAGTGTCGGTACCGTTTCTCTTTCCTTCATTAATGGTGATTTGTTGTTCAACAACACCATTTCGGTGGCAGGTAGTACAAGTCCCATCGAAGAAGCTTCCTAAATTTTGCCTCGAATAATATCTATTAGATGCCGTATCAAAGGCAACCTTTTCATAACAGTTTGTCAGGTATTGAAAATTGCAGATCTTTTTTCTTTTAAAGCAAGGTGTCTTTTGCGTATAACTAGTCTGGCTGAAAATACAAAGCAATGAAACCGTCAAGAAGAATTGAAAAGGCTTCATTTTAATATTTGTAATTGTTAAGCTGTGAAAATGTTTTTTTCATGAGTTCTGGAATCAAAATGGTCTTTTTTTCTCGGGCATTATAACAAACAAGTTTTGATAGCGCTTTAGTATAAATTACATCCCTTACACGTACTTCATAATGGAAGGTAAAGCTTTTGTTACCTATTTGACCAATAAACATTTCAATAATGGGTTGATCATTCAAAAAAATGGGTTTTAAGTACTCGACCTCATTTCGAACGAGTAAAATCCCATGCTCATCCCAGTTCCATTCAAGTCCTAATAATTTTTCGAAATAATACATTCTAGTGTATTCAAAATAGCTTAGGTACGTGGCATTATTTACATGCCCCATAACATCGATATCTGAAAATCTAATTTGTATTTTGACAGGTTCAATCATTTTTGTCTAGCTCTTCGTATTCGGAATTTTGACTGAGGTATTCAGGTATAATACTTTTAAGAAGCAGAACAAGCTGATTATTTTGTTGACTATCTATGAGGTCAATTAATTTATCGATTTTCTCACTCATATTTTCTTTGACGCTCGTTTTTGCAATTAAGATCTTTTCATGATGGGTTGCTATCGTATTTTCCTCATTAGCCAAAAGCTCCTCGTACAGTTTTTCACCTGGTCTCAAACCAGTAATTTTTATTTCAATGTCTTTATTAATCGTAAGTCCGCTTAGGGAAATCATTTTTTTAGCTAGGTCAATGATTTTTACTGATTCTCCCATGTCAAAAACATATATTTCCCCACCATTACCCATAGTTCCAGCCTCAAGAACAAGCTGACAGGCCTCGGGTATTGACATAAAGAATCTATTGATTCGTTCATCAGTAATTGTTATTGGTCCACCATTTTCTATTTGTTTCTGAAAAAGAGGAATAACAGAACCGTTTGACCCAAGAACATTACCAAATCGTGTTGTAATATATTGAGTATTGCTATTTGCATTCTTTCCTTGGACATAAATTTCAGCTGCTCTTTTACTTGCCCCCATAACATTCGTTGGATTAACAGCCTTATCAGTTGATATAAAAATGAACTTTTCAACTTTATTTTGATCACATTGGTCAGCCAATATTTTAGTTCCAAGAATATTTGTTTTCACAGCTTCTGATGGATTTAGCTCCATTAATGGAACATGCTTGTATGCTGCCGCGTGATATACAATGTGAGGTTTAAATGATTCAATCAGGTTTTTTACCCTTTTGTCATGGGTGACATCACCAATTACAATTTCAAAATTTAAGTTTGGATAGCTCTCACGTAGATCCCATTGCAAATCGTAAAGCGCAGATTCCGCTTGGTCAAATAAAATCACCAGCTCAGGATTGAAATGGGCAATTTGTTTTACTAATCCACTGCCGATACTGCCGGCTGCGCCAGTGACCAATATCTTTTTTCCAAAAATTTTATTATTGATTTTTTCGACGCTCAGCTTAATTTCTTCACGGCCTAATAGATCTTCAATTTTGGCTTTGACAAATTGCTTTGAGCTAAACTCACCATTGATCCAGCTTTTAGGGTTAGGAACTTTTTGAACTTTGATTTTGAGTTCAATACATTCATCCAGAAGAGCTTTCCTTCTTTCTGCTTTAGGATTTTGAATGGCTATAATTACTGTGTCAATATTATGCTTCTCGTAAAGTTTCTTCAATTCGTGAGGACCATGAACTTTTATCCCTTCAATTCTCGTATCCCAAAGTTTTGAATTGTCATCAATAAAACAAATTACTTTTTGATTGTTTCTGGTGTCGTTTTGTACTGTTTTTTTTGTGATTAAACCTGAAACACCTGCACCATAAATGACAATGTTTTCAAAATCATCACTACTTTTTAAGGATTCTAAATAGATTAATTTTATCACAAAGCGACTACCTACAATAAATGAAAAACTAGCCAAGAACTCAACAATAACTACAGAAGTAGGCATGAAGTAGTAGCCATCTATATAATAATATCTGATTACTCCTAGAAAAAGAAAAATAAGTGAACTCGTTGATACGGCAAAAAAGATTCTATTCAAATCCTGTGTTGATGTATGTCTCACCAATCCTTTGTGAATCTGAAAAGAATAAAATAAAACAAATTTGACAGCGACAAATAACCATAAATAATTAGAAAACTTATCCCATTCCTCCTGAATAAGTACAGATTGACTATCTAAATCAAAACGTATGATATATGCAAAAAGTAATGCAAATAGATTGATGAATAAGTCAGTGACTATAATGATCCATCGGGGCGTTCTGGATTTAAATATACGCATGGTGCAAAATTAATAAGTTATATTAATCGTTACGTAAGAGATGAACTTTGCCGTGTTTATTTATTTCTTTTCCACCATTGGTAACTGCCTGAATTATGTAGAAATAGACGCCATCTTCCGCATCATTACCTTTTAAATTTTTTCCGTCCCATTGAAAGTCTGGTTGGTCATAGTCAATCATGAGATTTCCCCACCTATTGTAAATGTAGCATTGAAAGGTTTTAATTCCTTGATATTCAATGAGTTCAAAAAAGTCATTAACCCCATCATGATTAGGTGTGAAAACATTTGGCGCATGAAGATCGCAATCAAAAAATACAACATGAGCCGTATCCATATATTCTCCACAGCTGTTTGATACAGTGATCAGATAGTAATCTGTCTGACTTATATTTATAAATGTTTCCGAGCTTCCATTATCCCATGAATACGAAATATTTTGAGGTTCAATAGTGGCTTGTAAAGCATATATTTCTCCTTCACAGAGCATGGTGTCTCTAATTTCTGTAAAAGGATCAGGTATAAATATGATTTGAAATGATTCTTCAACTCCACATAAAGTATCCTCAAAACTTATCGTGTATTCTCCCGGTTCTGTTGAGATAAACGAAGGATTCATGGAAGTATTATTGTCAAATAAAATGTTGGAACTCGAAGCTGACCATAAACTTCCTGTGTAGGATTCAACATTGCTTACTGAAAATGAAAGATTACATAAAGAAGTATCAAGTAATTCAACTACGGGAGCAGGTGTTTCATCAATTACAAATGGAGAAGATGTGAAGCAGTTAGCACTATCAGTAACATATAATTCATAGCCTCCTGAGGCCAAGCTACCAAATGATCCAATCATATTAAGCATCAGCGTATCTGTCCCTTGCAAAATAGTATAGGTATAGGGTATTATTCCGAGTGAGACATAAGAATTTAATGTTCCATTGCTCAAATCGCAGAAGTCCACAGTAACGTTTAAACTATCAATAACGGGATTACTTGAAGGGGAAATAACCAAATCACTCGAGTCAGCACAACCAACATTATCCAAAACAATAAGCTGGTATGTTCCTGGTGAAAGATCTGTATGTAATGAGGAGGAAGAATAGCTGGTGCCATTATCAATACTATATTGGTAACTTGGCGTTCCTCCAACACCACTAAAATTGATTTGGCCATTATCTTCACCACAGGAGGTGTTTTCCGCAATTAGGTCAACCAAAAACAAGGAATCTACACCTGATAAGGTAATAAATGATGTATCGGTACAGTTGTTTGCATCCAAAAGTATAATCTGGTAAGTTAAGCTATCGAGATTGGTGAATACGCTCGAAGACTGATAGTTCTGTCCGTTGTCGATACTATATTGGTAATCTGTAGAGCCTCCTGAGGCACTAACCTCAATTTCACCGTTTACCCCTCCACAAAATGGATTTGTTGGATTCAGGTTTGTTATTTCTGGAAAGTCAACAAAAACCTCAACAGTATCATAGCAAAAGTTAGTTCCGTCGGTCATTTCAATAACAAAAATAGTGTCGCCTTCAGGGCAAACTTGTGTCGGATTGTCACCAGAATAATTTCCTTGTCCATAAGAATAACCATCATGCAACCAAGTCATCGTGTAATCAGGTGAGGCAAGAGTAATCTCAACATTGTCCATTCCCCAATGGTCATAAGACTCAGATGTAGCTTCTAGTTGCGTCCATCTAAACATGGTATTTGTAGTTTGAGCGGGAGGAGGAATATTCTCACAATATTGGTTCCATACGGACATTGCATTTGGCCATTCACCACCATTTAGAGGTGGCCAGTAATTTATTGTAACCCAACTCGCACCATTATCAATAGAATATTGAAGGGTGACCCCTTCATCACCAAGGTCTGGTCCTTCGCATGGTGCATTTTGTTGTTGAATTGCATAACGCATTTCAAAACATACTGTTCCACCGGCGGATACATCTAAACCGACTGTTGCCATGGTTCTCGGGGCAGGGGAGCTGCTTCCCATCCACATAAAGGGACTGCCATCAGGTGATGGGGTTGCGCATGTATTAGCAGCGATTGTAACATTTTGGGTGAATTGCCAACCAACGGGTTGACCACTATTAAAGTTTTCAACAAAGGCGGCTACATTTTCTCCGAATCCATTTGCTGAAAGTGTAATACATTCATTACACGGAACGGTTGCATTTGGAATTTCGCCTTGCACAGTGCATTGTCCTGTAGAAAGATGAGAAATGAAGCTAAATACTATGATCAAAATATTTCTCATTGTTTTTCAATTTTAATATTGACCAATTCAAATTTTGATAGCTTCTCATTTACCCACGGTGATCCATGAAATATCTTAAAACTTTTTAGAGATGAAGTTTGGCAATTACTGACCCAATTTTCACCGGCTTTTATATTGAATGTTTTGTGGTATTCACTGTTTTCACAAGTTCTACAAATCAAATCATAGTAGAGATGTTCGTTAAATTCAATTTTAACCTCGAAATCATTGGTGTTTTCAAAATTAAAAAAGATGTAGTCCTTTTCCATTCCAATTGAAGGTTCATTGCATTTTTCTAAATTTGCAATAATTCTAATTCCATTCTGTTCGTATATTTGAATAGGATTCGAATTGAAGTCAAGTTGAGCTGAAAAAGAGTGGGTATTGTCGTTTTTAATTTGACTAAAAAATGCGAAATGCACACTGGCAAAAAACAAAAACGACAAATGTAATTTCATAGGTTTAGAGAGTTGTTCAAAAATACGGTTAATGCTTCAGTTTAACAAGGAATTAAGGTATAAATATGTTTGAGATAGAAAGAAAATATTTAGTCCATAAAACAGTATTTAAATATATTGATACCATAACGCCTGCACATATTACTCAGGCATATCTGGTAAATGAAAAATCAAAATCAGTTCGCGTGCGAATTATCAATGACAGGGCATTTTTGACCATAAAGAGCGAAATGAAGAATTTAACGAGAAGTGAATATGAATATGAAATTCCCGTGAATGAAGCTTTATCATTGATAGAAGATTTTGACTTAAAGGTTCTTAAGAAGTTAAGGTACAGGATAGAATATCAGCTAAAAACATGGGAAATAGACGTGTTTGAAGATAAGCTGGAGGGCTTAGTGATTGCTGAAATTGAACTTGAAAAAGAAGATGAGAAATTTGAGATTCCGGAATGGGTAGACCAAGAGGTGACCTTTGATCCAACTTATTTAAATGCGAATTTAATTAATCGACTGTGATGCTCTCCAAAGGGCGTTCATCTAAATCAAAAACCAGACTTCCCATTGTGATTTTGAAATATTCATGAATGTTTTCAAACTTAATTTTCCCTAATAGATGAGGATCTTTTGTTTCCAATTGCGACATTTCACCCAGGACAATTCTCTTATAATATTTTTTTAAAACTGATTCATCATCCCAAAAATCCTCTTCGATTAGATATATGGATGGTTCTGCTTCTTCAGATACTAAATAGTCGTTGTTAGCTTGAGGACTCATTTCATTAAAAAAAATGGATTTAGGACTAACGATGATATACCCTCTATTTAAAACTTTCATTGGTCGTTATTTATTTTTTTTAAGATTGACTTTTCTCTATGATATTCAAACCAAGTCATACTTTGATTTCTTTTTTGTTCTAAAATGTAATGGTATTCAGTAATCTTATTTTCAGCTTCAAAATATCGATGCCAAACTTGGAGGTCTTGATTTTCTATAGAATTAATCGAATGAATTTGATTTTCTAAGACCAGAATCAAATTATAATTTGATGCAATAAAGTCGGTTGAATAGAGCTCAATTGGACTACAAACTTTACCAAAACAGTCAAGCAGATTATAAAAAGCATTCATGCATGCTGTAGAATCCTGAAAAGACCAAGACTTAAAATAAATAGAATCATTCGAGGTAAGAATGAGTCTTTTCACACTCTCTTCTGAATTAAAGCGATCAAGGAAATCATTTGTTGATAAATTATAGGTTTTAGAGATTTCAATGTCTAAATTGCTTAAATTTAAAGTCGTATCCTCATTGTTGTCATCTTCAGATGGGAGTATATCCACAGAAGTATTTGATTGTGCCTTTTCGCCTATATCTTCATATTTAATGACTTTGTTGTCATTGTTTTTTCCGCACGATACGCTTAAGACTAAACAAATTAGTGGAAATAAAAGGGATGTCACTTTTTTCTTCATGATTTTGATTAAAGATAATTAAACCCCATTAATGTTTGAATGATTAAATAATTTAAATTTGTAAATAAAAAGACATGAAAAATATATTTGCCCTAATCGTTCTAAGCTTTGTTTTTTATTCTTGTGCTGTTAAGGTGCCTTATACCAGACAAGTAAAGGAGGAGTTTGGACTCAAATCAGAGGAGAAAATGAGAAAGGTTCAGTTTTTTACATCTTCAACCATTATTTTAAATCAGGTTGCGGAATCCTCAAGTGAGACAATGACTGATGAAAGCGGTACTTTGGTTTCGAGCTCAACGAGTGAATCTGAATCTCTTATTATTCAAGCGAATACTCGTTGTATTTTTGAGGGTTATGGTCCTAATGGTGAGATTAGAGTTCGATTTGAAACCGGTGACCAGAAATTCCTGGAGTTTCTTTCAAAAGGGAATCAATTACGTGACCGATTCTACTTTGTTGCAGATTGGAAAGCGAGTGGAGGTCCAAAGGTCAAATACGGAGGTAAGGAATATAAGGTTGATATGATGCGTGGAGCTGCCCGATCTTCCTATATTCGGGTATCAAAAAAGCGTCTACAGAGCACCAAAAGAAAAGAAAGGGTTGTAAAAGGAATGAAGGTATAATCCTTCAAGATTTTTCATGAAAACACTAGAGAAAAGGTCGTTAGAATTCGACACTACAGGCTTTGATGCTGAAAAGTTATTGGCTGTATACAAAGCGCTTCTTTTACCAAGGATGGTTGAAGAAAAGATGCTCGTTTTGTTGAGGCAAGGGAAAATTTCAAAATGGTTTTCTGGATGGGGGCAAGAAGGTATTTCAGTTGGATGTGCCTATGCAATGGAAAAGGATGAATACATTCTTCCAATGCACCGTAATCTAGGGGTTTTCACTACGAGAAAAATACCTCTAAATCGCTTATTTGCGCAATTTCAAGGTAAATCAAGTGGCTTCACGAAAGGTCGGGACCGATCATTTCATTTTGGCACCCAGGAATTTAATATTGTTGGGATGATTTCTCATCTGGGACCACAGCTTGGAATTGCTGATGGAATTGCTCTTGCGAATAAAATTAAAGGACTTTCAAAATCCACCATTGTATTTACGGGCGATGGTGGAG
>MDSW01133878.1_pt1 | contig 10716 bp, 11 predicted proteins | sample 811171 | NCBI WGS metagenome assembly MDSW01 (sample SAMN05326641, study PRJNA326480) | marine metagenome | isolation source: seawater | place: Atlantic Ocean: North West | collected 2012 | reverse complement strand
TATCTATTGTCGCATATAAATATTTAATTGAGAATGATTATCACTGGAAAGTATCCAAATTTAAGGCTTAGAAGAAATCGCAAAAGCGATTGGTCAAGAAGATTAGTTCAAGAGAATAAATTATCAGTAAATGATTTAATTTTACCAATTTTTATAACTGAGGGAAAAAACATAAAACAACCCATAAAAACTATGCCAGGTGTACATAGATATAGTGTTAACAAATTACCTTTAATTATAGATAAAGCAGTAAAATATAAAATACCTTTAATTGCCCTATTCCCATACACAAATAAAAAATTAAAAGATAAAATTGGATCTGAATCTTTAAATGAAAATAATCTTGTATGTAAAGCTATAAAATTTATTAAGAAAAAATATAATAACAGAATAGGAATTATGTGTGATGTTGCGTTAGATCCCTATACTTCTCATGGTCATGATGGAATCTTAAAAAACAAAGAAATTTTAAATGACGAAACCATTGATATTTTAGTAAAACAAGCTTTGTTACAAGCCAAAATGGGATGTGATGTAATAGCACCATCCGATATGATGGATGGAAGAATATTAAAGATCAGAAAAGCTCTTGATAAAGAAAATTATAAAAATGTTCAGTTGATATCTTATGCTGCAAAATATGCCTCCAGTTTTTATGGTCCTTTTAGAGATGCAGTTGGTTCTAAAAGCATGTTAAGAGGTGATAAAAAAACATATCAAATGGATTATAACAATTCTCTTGAGGCAATAAGAGAGGTGGCTCTAGATATTAAAGAAGGGGCAGATATAGTAATGATAAAACCCGGAATGCCCTATTTGGATGTGATAAAGAATGTTAAGCAAACATTCAAAATACCTGTTTTTGCATATCAAGTTTCAGGAGAATATAGTTTAATTATGAATGGAATTAAAAAAAAAATAATAAATGAAAAAGTTATAATTGAAACATTAACATCATTTAAAAGAGCTGGAGCAAATGCAATTATAACATATTTTGCGGATAAAATTTGTGATAAACTCAGTTAATCTTTCAATAAATTAACAAAATCATATCTTTCCGCTGGATAATTAATATTGTTAGGTTTTAATATGGTTTTATCTAAAAAATCACCAACTAAATTGATACCTAATAATATTTCCTCTTTTGTTTTTGGATCTTCTTTTTTGTCTATTAAGAATTCTGGAATAATTCTTTTTTCTAATATTGTATTTGTAAAATATTTTTTATCACCATTTACGTTTTCTTTAGTTACATAATTTTGAAAATTAATATCATAACCAACAGCCTTATATATTTCTAACTCCAATAAAATTAAGCTTTTAATCCATCTATCTTGTTGGAGGGCTTTAAAAAACAATTTTACAATATTGAATATATTTCTATTTTCTTGATTTTCTACAGTTAGAATTTTTATCAAATTAAATATGTATATAATTGCATATAATTTCAATTTATCATCAAGATAATATGGGGTTGTTATCTCATCAATCTCCAATTTAAAATAACCAAGTTTATTATTGTTTTTGGATTGAAAATTTATATGAAACTTATTTCCGATTTGAAGATAATTTCTAATTTTCTTAGATGTTGCTCCATAAATAACACCGGAAATTTTACCTCTATTTTCAGTAAAAAATTCAGCTATAACAGAATTTTCATTGTATCTGTTTTTATATATTAAAAATCCTTTATCTTCCCAAATCATAAATTCAAAATATTAAGTAATGAAGTAGCCGCAGCTTGTTCTGCATTTTTCTTTGAATTTCCCGTGGCTTCTACAAAATTTGAATCCTTTAATTTAACAGCAACTTTAAAATTTGGTTTATGTCTAGGACCTGTATTTGATATAACTTTATATATTGGTAAAATTTTAAATTTTTTAAGCGAATACTCTTGAAGTCGAGTTTTTGCATCAATTTCAGTAAAGCCAGAAGTTTTGAGATTACTATCCCAAACTCTTAATATAAATTTTTCGACTATTTCAAAACCTTTTTCTATATAAACTGCACCAATTAATGCTTCGCAGCAATCAGATATAACTTTATTTTCTACATGGGAAAAATTTTTCTTTTTAGTATTACCAACTAAAATATATTTATCTAATTTAAGATTTTTACCTATTTCGAGACACTTATTTTTATTTACTAAAGATGCTAATTTTTTATCTAGAGTTCCCTCTTTATCATTTGGATATAATTCTAACAATTTTTTTGAAATTACTAAGCCCAATACTCTATCACCTAAAAACTCCAATTTTTCATAATTATTATTAGAATCATAGCTTTTGTGCGTAAGACTTTTTATTAATAGTTTTTCATCTTTAAATTTAATTTTTATAATTTCTTGTATTTTTTGTAAATTTTTTATCATATTAGATAATTTTTTTTAAAAATCGTTCAAATCTTAAACTTTTATTCCATTTCCAAAATGCAAAAATACTTCCTACTTTTCTATCAGATGAAAAAAAAAGAAATTGGGCTTTTCCAACTAAATTGTCTTCATGAACATAGCCTACTTCAGAAAGAAATCTGCTATCCTTAGAACAATCCCTATTATCGCCCAAAAAAAAGAAATGATTTTCTGGAACAATAAATTTATCTGAATTCATGTATGAGTTATAATTATTATATGCTGTTAAATATGAATTATTTTTTGATATACTTTCTTCAAAAAAATTAACTTTAACTTTCATATTACCACAATAAACATAATCTAATTTTTTATACTTATTTCTAAGTATTTGGTTGTTGTTTAAATAAATTTCCCCATCAATGAATTGAATTGTATCACCCGGCAATCCAATTAGTCTTTTTATATAATCGGTTCTATTGTCGGCAGGTGTTTTAAAAACTACAACATCACCTCTTTTTGGTTTAGAATTAAATATTCGGCCTTGAAATAAATTTGGACTAAATGGAAATGAGTGTTTGCTATAACCATAAGAATATTTTGTAACAAAAAGTCTATCACCAACTAAGAGATTTGGTTCCATTGACGATGAAGGAATATAAAAAGGTTGTACTAATAGTGATCTAATAATAACTGCAATTATTAAAGCATAAAACAATGTTTTTAAATTTTCGATAATATTTTTTTTTGATATTTTCATGAATCTATCACTACATAGGCAATTGAAAATTGTTTTTCATCAGCTAGAGACAAGAATATATTGAACTTAGTAAGTTTAAAATCTTTTTTTAGAATTTTTTTTATTTTATTACTTAAGAAAATCTGAGGTTTTCCAAGACGATTATTTTTTACTGAAATATCTTTAAATTGAATATTTTTTCTAAAGCCTATACCTATGGATTTAACAAAAGCCTCTTTAGCTGCAAATCTTTTTGCAAAATAATTTGTTTTATTTTTAATTTTTTTAGAACCTTTTATTTCAATATTTGAATAAACTCTATTAATAAAATTTTCATTTTTAATTGCTTTTTTTATCCTACTATTATTTATTATATCAACACCATTACCCTTAATTTGCATTTAATTAATTATCTTTCTAAATTTATTTATAACTTTCTTGATACCAATAAAGATTGATTCGCCAATAATAAAATGACCAATATTGAATTCCTCTATTTCTTTAATTTTCTTTAAAACAGCAGCTGTTTTGTAATCCATGCCATGACCTGCATGTACTTCGATTTTTAATAGTTTAGCATACTTTGAGCAATTTTTAATTTTTGATAATTCTTTTTTGTAATTTTTTTTTCTTTTAATAAGATTAGATAATTTACCTGTGTGAAGTTCAATACAATCTGTTTTAATTGAGTTTGAAATTTTAATATCATTTAAATTAGGGTTTATAAATAAACTAGTTCTTATTTTAGCTTTATTTAATTTTTTTATAATTTTTGAAATTTTGTTTTTGTTTTTTTTTAGATTTAAACCACCTTCAGTTGTTATTTCTTGTCTCTTCTCTGGTACAAGGCAAACATAATCAGGTTTATATTTAAGTGCAATTTTAAGCATAGTATTATTAGCGGCCATTTCTAAATTAAGTTTGATTTTCTTGTTTTGACTAATTTCTTTTAAGTCTTTATCTTTAATATGTCTTCTATCTTCTCTCAAATGAATAGTAATTGAGTCAGCTTTACACCCAACAACTTCTTTTGCTGCTTGATATACGTTTGGGTGACCTTCATTTCTTGCATTTCTAATTGTAGCTATATGATCAATATTTATACCCAATCTTTTCATTTTAATCTTCTACTACCTGGGCTTGTGACTGGAATTTTTTTTAAATTACTAGGGAGATTTTTTTTTGTATAAGTCGGTACATCTAATTTAATTTGTGAAACAATTTTAGATTTTTGTATTTTGAGTTTACTACTAGAAGATCTATCGATAATACATGCATAACCAACCAATTTAGATTTATATTTTTTAATTAATTTAGAACATTCTAAGCCCGATTTCCCTGTAGTAATTACATCTTCGACAATTAGTACTCTAGAATTTTTTTTGATTAAAAACCCTCTTCGTAATTTGAATTTACCATTTACCCTTTCACAAAATATAGTTTCTTTTTTTAATAATTTGCCAATTTCGTATCCAATAATTACACCGCCCATAGCTGGTGATAAAATAATATCTATATTTTTAAATTTTTTTTTTATTTTCTTGCTTAAAGAAACACATATTTTTTGAGACAAATTAGGTTTGCTTAATAATTTTGCACATTGTACATATTTTGAGGAATGTAAACCTGAGGATAAGACAAAATGTCCTTCTACTAAAGCATTAGTTCTTTTTAAAACCGCTAAAGAGTTTTTGAAAGAAAGCATATTTTTTATTTTTATGTCTTATTATTTTGAATTTATATTCTTTTTGTTTTAGCTCACTAATAAGTTTTGTAAAGTTTTTCAGGTCATTTATTATCAAATTAAACCTAAAATTAATATTATTTTTAGTTTTTTCTACCATTTCTACACTTGATATATTTACATTATTTGTCCCTATCATAGTAGTTACGTCTCCTAGTTTCCCAGGCTGGTCTTTTAAAGATATCCATAAAGTTGTGTTATATTGCTTTGGTTTCAAATTTTTCTGGTTGTCTCGATATTGCCAATATCTTTTAATTGCTGCTCTTGCTTTTCCTGTTTTGGAAGATGTTAACCAATGTAAAGAGGGTGATACTTTTTTAGATGTAATAATCTTTACATTATCTCCATTTCTTAGGGATGTTTGCAAAGCACTATCTTTTCCATTTATCTCACATCCTATAGCGGTATCACCTACTTGAGTATGAACAGCGTAAGCAAAATCTATAGGAGTAGCATCTTTAGGTAGCTTTATAACTGAGCCCTTTGGAGTAAAACAAAAAACATTTTCTTGGAACATTTGAAGTTTTGTATATTCATACGAGTCTTCAGGATTTTCATTTCGATCAATTATTTCAACTAAATCAGCTAGCCAGTCATATTCTTTCCATGTTAAGGAGTTGAATTTTTCTGACGATTTGTATTTCCAATGTGCAGCGATACCTCTTTGAGCAAACTCGTGCATCTGCAATGTTCTAAATTGTATTTCTATGGGTCTTTTGTTAGGTCCGATAATAGATGTATGAAGAGATTGGTAATTGTTAATTTTTGGTGAAGAAATATAATCTTTAAATTTGCCTGGAATACAATTCCACTTACTATGAAATATACCAAGAGCTCTGTAACACTCCTGAACGTTATCTAAAATAATTCTAAAACCTATTATATCCGTAATTTGTTCCAAAGAAGTTCTTTTTTTTTGAATTTTCCTCCAAATAGAAAAAGGTGTTTTTTCTCTCCCATAAATCTTTGCATTAACATTTTTATTTTTTAATAATGAAAATAATTCTTCAGAAATATTTTTAAAAGTAGTTAAATTATTATCTTTGATATTATCTAATCTATCTTTTATTAACTTTCTAGCTTTAGGATTTAACACTTCAAAGGATAAATCCTCTAGCTCATCTCTTATTCTATTCATACCCATTCTGTCAGCTAAAGGAGCATATATTTCCATAGTTTCTTTTGCTTTTCTTATTTTTTTTTCTTCAGTTTTTACAAATTTAATTGTCCTCATATTATGAAGGCGATCTGCGAGTTTAACCAATAATACTCTTATATCTTTAGATGTAGCAAGAATTAACTTTCTAAAATTTTCAGCTTTAGAATTTGTTGCTGCTTGATTTTCAAATTCAGAAATTTTAGTTACTCCTTCTACTAAATTTGCAACTTCTTTTCCAAATTCATTTTCTATATTTTTATAAGTTGCATTTGTATCTTCAATTGTATCGTGTAGTAAACCGGTGGCAATTGTTGCACTGTCAAGCTTTAGTTCAGTTAATATATTTGCTACAGCGACTGGGTGTATAATATAGGGAGACCCTTCATCTCTTTTTTGTTTTTCATGAGCTTTTAAGGCAAATTCATAAGCTTTTGTCAATGTTTCAGGATTTAAGAATTTATTATATGATTTGACTTTATTGATTAAATCATCTGATTTTAGCATATTTATTATATATCACTTTTTAAATCTGTTTAATAGACATAAGCTGTAAATTATTTAATTTCATTATCAATTCAGCTATTTTTTTTCTAAAAACTGGGTGTTTCCAGTCTTTTGTTAATTCATGAAATGGGATTAAAACAAAATTTCTTTTGTGAAGATCTGTGTGTGGAATAATAAGGTTTTTTCTTTTAAAAATTTTGTTATTAAAGTCTAAAATATCTATATCACATGTTCTGGGATAATTTTTTTTTTTACTTGTTCTTCCCAGTTTTCTTTCAATAGCTTTAATCAAATTTAAAAGAGATTGTGGCTTCAAATTTGTTTCAATCTGTATGACAATATTTATAAATTTTGGAAAGCTTGGATTAGGCCAAGATGGGGTTTCATAAAATTTTGAGGATTTATATATTTTTACATTATTATTTAACAATAAAAATTTTGCTTTTTCTAAATTTAAAAGTCTATCACCAAGATTAGATCCTAAGGCTAGATAAGCTTTATTAACTCGATTTCCTGAAGTATCTTGATTTTTCGCGATTCCAATCCCTAGTCTTTTTGGTATGTCTTTTGTCATATTGTTTTTTACCTTTTGCTACAGCAATTTCAATTTTTGCTTTACCTTTTTTAAAATACATCCTTGTGGGTATCAAGGTAAGACCTTCTTCATTAACCTTGCCAATCAATTTATTGATTTCTTTTCTTTTAAAAAGAAGTTTTCTTTCTGCATAAGGGTTATGATTTGAAAAACTAGCCTCTTTATAAACAGGTATGTGTGAATTAACTAAAAAAATTTCACCTCCTTTTTCTGTACCGTAGGAATCGGCTATATTTATTTTACCTGACCTAACAGATTTTATTTCCGACCCTTTTAAAACAATACCCGCCTCTATTTTGTCTTTGAAAAAATAATTATAACTTGCCTTACGATTTATAGTAATTATTTTCAAACCAAAATTGGTTTTCGATTTCATTAACTAAATAAGTTTTGCTATTTTAAGCGCTTTTTTAACTTCCTCTTGAGTGCTTGTTTTAACTTTTACTAGTGGCAATCTTACATCATCATCACACAAATTTAAAAGTTTTGCTGCATATTTTACTGGTGCAGGGTTGCTTTCTATAAACAATGATTTGTGCAATGGTTGCAATATATTGTCTATTTGTTGAGCTTTTTTTATCTCATCATTAGATTTTGACTTAGAATATTTTTGAAATTCAGCACATAATTTAGGTGCTATGTTTGCTGTAACAGATATTATGCCTACACCTCCACGTTTATTAAATTCGTAAGCTAGTCCATCTTCACCAGTTAATTGAATAAAGTCTGGACCTAACTTTTTTAATGTTTCATCCAATCTATTTAAATCACCTGTTGCATCTTTTACACCAGCAATATTTTTTAGTTCAAATAATTTTGCCATTGTGTCAACGCTCATATCAATTACACATCTACTTGGAATATTATAAATAATTATTGGCAAACTTGTATTATCATTTATTGCTTTATAATGATGGTATAAACCTTCTTGAGTTGGTTTATTATAGTAAGGCGTCACAATCAAAGCTCCATCTGCACCAGCTTTTTCAGCATGTTTTGTTAATTCAATTGCTTCTTCGGTTGAATTAGATCCTGTACCAGCTATAACAGGAACTTTACCATTTGCCTCTTTTATGCACAATTCAATTACTTTTTCATGTTCTGCATGGCTTAAAGTTGGAGACTCTCCTGTGGTTCCGGCTGGAACTAAGCCATTTGTGCCATTTTCAATATGAAAATTTATAATTTTAATATAATTTTCTTCATCTAACTTATTTTCCTTAAAAGGAGTTACTAAAGCTACATTTGAACCTTTAAACATAAATTATTATAACATAGTTTATAAAATTTAATAAATTATATGATTTTTAAAATATATAAATTTTTATTTCTAATTATCTTTATTTTGATTAGTTTTCAATTAACAATTTCTGCAAGTGAAATAATTCCCAAAAAAAAGCCAGTTTTGTCAAATCAGAGTACTGATATAAAAATATCCCAAAATTTTGTAGTTCCAAAGAATAAACCTGTTTTGAATAAAGATAATGAAGATAAAGAAAAAAATGTAGAAAAAGAAATTTTAAAGACAAAAATAAGTAAAATAGATGGGATAATCATACCAAAATCAAAACCATTAATAGTTAAGAAAGATAAATCAGTTGTTGCAAAGAAATCTAAATTTTATTCTCAGAAAGATTTTGCCTATGCGAAACAAGCTATATTATTGATGGAAAAGAGAAAATGGTCTGAGTCAGAGAAAGTCGCAAATAAAGCTAAAGATAAATCGATTTATAATTTTATTAAATGGATGCATTTGCTTACAACAGGAAATTCACAAAGTTTTTATGATTACAAGCAATTTATTGATAAAAATTATAATTATCCTAGAATTAACAGATTAAAATATTTGTCTGAGCACAAATTATCTACAAAGGTTATGTCTCCTAAAAAAATAATAAAATGGTTTGAAAAAGAACCACCATTTAGTGGATATGGAAAATTAATTCTCGGTGAAAGTTTAATTAATGAAGGATTAATTGAAGAAGGAATATTACTTATTAAAGAAGGATGGATAACTGCAGATCTAACTAGATCGGAAATGAAGTTATTTAGAAAAAAATATAAAAAATATTTAGATAAAAATGATTATATTAAAAGAGCTGACTACTTGGCCTGGGAAAATAAACATTGGGATTTAAAAAGAATGTTAAGATATTTACCTAAAGATTACCAATTACTATATACAGCTAGACAATTGCTAATGAGTAAATCTTATGGAGTTGACACTGCAATTAGTAACGTTCCACTCAAATTAAAAAATGACTCTGGTTTAAATTACGATAGATTAAAATGGAGAAGAAAAAGAGGTCGAGTTGACAGCTCACTTGAAATATTACTTAGCATAGATAACACTAAAGACTATTTAATAAGGCCAGATAAATGGTGGAAAGAAAGATCTATCATAGCTAGATCCTTAATATATAAAAAAAAATATGAGACAGCATATAAAGTTGTAAGCAAACATGCTTTAACTTCTGGTCCTGAGTATGCAGAAGCTGAATGGATGAGTGGATGGATTGCGTTTAGTTTTTTAAATGATCCCATATTAGCAAAATCACATTTTAATAATTTTTATAACAATGTCGGGTACCCAATAAGTTTATCCAGAGGAGCCTATTGGTTAGGAAGAACTTATAGTAAATTAGGAGATAAAGTTTTGGCAGAAAAATGGTTCGAGGAAGGTTCAAAATATTTAACTACCTATTATGGTCAATTATCTCATTTAAAAATCAAACCAAATCAAGAGATTACCTTAACCGATCTAATGAATGTTGATAAAAAGAAAGCTGAAGAATTTTTCAAAAAAGAATTAGTTAAAATAGTATTCCTTTTAGATGAATTAAATAAGGATAAATATACTAAACACATTTTAAGACATTTAGCTAATAGTGACATACAAAATGGATCTGAAATTTTAGCCGCTCAACTTGCAACTGATATATCTAGATTTGATTTTGCGATACAAATTTCAAAAATTGCCTCTTATGAAAAAAGATTTCATAATAAATTTAATTATCCTATAATAAGTGTACCCAAAAATATAAATGGTAGAAAGATTCCTGAACAAGCATTAATTCTATCAATTATAAGACAGGAAAGTGAATTTGATACTTCAGCTAATAGTTCTGCTGGTGCAAAAGGTCTGATGCAACTAATGACTTACACAGCAAAAACTGTCTCTAAACAAGCTAAACTGCCTTATTCAAAATCTAAACTTACTAAAGACCCAAATTATAATGTTAAGCTAGGATCATTTTATATAGCTGGGTTAATACTCGAATATGATGGAGCTTACCCTTTTGCTATAGCAGCTTACAATGCGGGACCTAAAAGAGTTAAGTATTGGAAAAAACTAAATAAAAATCCTCAAAAGGGCCAAATAAATTACGTCGATTGGATCGAATTAATTAAATTTAAAGAAACGCGAAATTACGTCCAACGTGTTTTAGAAAATTACAATGTTTATAGATATATACTTGAACAAAAACCCATTAAATTAAAAGATTTTTTCAAAAATGACCCTCTTTACTAATGGCGGAAGGAGAGGGATTCGAACCCTCGGTACACCTTTTCAAGCGTACGGCGGTTTAGCAAACCGCTGGTTTAAACCAGCTCACCCATCCTT
>MDSW01035993.1_pt1 | contig 10717 bp, 12 predicted proteins | sample 811171 | NCBI WGS metagenome assembly MDSW01 (sample SAMN05326641, study PRJNA326480) | marine metagenome | isolation source: seawater | place: Atlantic Ocean: North West | collected 2012 | reverse complement strand
TTCTAGCTCTAATCAAATTACTAGTAAGAATCACCAGTTAGCCAAGGCAACTGCAACCTTAGATGCCGTCAGTCCTTTAGCCGTTCTATCGAGAGGATATTCAATCTTGACCACAAAAGATTCAGATGTCATTTCTTCTGCCGACGGACTTAAGTTAGATCAAGAAATATTTGCAACCCTTGCTAAAGGAAAAATAAAAACAAAAATAACTGATATAGAGAATGAAAATTAAAATAATCCTTTTTATTTTTTTTATTACTTCATGTTCCAATCAAGCCCTTAATTTGAATAAGATTGAGTGCAACTACCCTATTCACTCACCTGTTCCTGGAGGAGTGATAAACATTACCATCTTGGATAAAAAATTAGACCCAGACTTAATTTTTGTAGATAAAAAAAAGCCATACCTATGTAAATCTGAGAATGGAAATCTTCATGTGATCTATCCAATCAATCTGGAAACTAAAAAAGACGTGCTTAAAGTAACTTATGATAAAAATCAACTAAGAGAAATTCCTATACTCCAAAAAACTTTCAGAGAATCTCGAATAACTATAGCTAACCAAGATCTAGTTCAAGCACCTTCCAAATATGCTTCTAGAATAGAAAAAGAATACTTTATAGCCTTAAAACTAAAAAATTACTCTTCACAAAAAATTAATACCTCTTTTTTTATGATCAACCCAATCGAGGAAGGAATAATGAGTAGTGAATATGGAGTCAGAAGATTCATAAACAATAAGCCAAGAAATAGACATAAAGGTTTAGATATAGCCGCTCCGAAAGGAACTGTTATTCATTCACCTCTCTTGGGTAAAGTTATTTTTACTGGAAACTTCTATTACAGAGGAAATATTATCTATATAGATCATGGAGAAGGATTAATTAGTTCCTATTCACATATGGATAAAATTTTAGTTCAAGAAGGAGAAATCATCTCAGCAAAAGAAATAATAGGGACAGTTGGGGAGACAGGAAGAGTTACGGGGCCTCACTTGCATTGGGAAATATATTTCCTGGGAGAAACTATAGATCCAGCTATTTTTATAAATTCTTTTCAAGGGCAGTAATTATCTGCTCCAAACTATCCTGAGTCTGAGGGCCTATCAATTCTCTTTGTAAATTCCCTTCTGGATCAATTATGTAAGTTGCTGGTAAACTACCTGGTGTTTCCCATCCAAATAATTCTTCTGGATTTGTAATAATTGAGGGGACTTCTACTTTGAATCTTTTGATCTGGTCTCTTAATTCCTCGCCTTCTAACTGATCAAAGTTATAAGTGAAAACATTAACCTTGTCTTTATTATCTTCATAGAAAGAAGAAAGTTCTGGTAATTCTTTTATGCAAGGTGGACACCAATCTGCCCAATAATTTATGATCAACCACTTACCCTTGAGGTCTTCTAATTTTCCTGAAGAACCTTCAAATAAAAAGTAATCTGGCTTGGAGCAACCAAAAATAATAGAAAATATTATAAATAAACCTAAAACCCTTTTTACTTTCATACTTTTTTATCAAAAATAATTATTTAAGAGTAATATACAACAAAATTAAGAGTCTAATTTATGGAAGATTTTATCATTTATCATAACCCGAGGTGTAGCAAATCAAGAAAAACTCTAGATTTAATGAGACAGGAAGGAATTGAACCAAAAATTTTACTATATTTAGACAATCCGCCTTCTAAAGATAAATTAAGAGAGATCATAGAAAATCTAGGGATAAGCTCAAGAGATCTATTAAGAAAAAAAGAAGAAGAGTATAAGAAATATAATTTATCTGATGAAACTATTTCGGATAATGATCTTTTATCATATATGGTAAATTCTCCTAAATTAATAGAACGACCTATTGTTATTAAAGGAAACAAAGTAATTATTGGAAGGCCTCCAGAGAATATATATAAACTAATAAAAAAGAGTAAATAATGAATGAAAAATCGAAACTAGCAAATTTTTGGGACATGTTGACGAATGTCAAATCTTTCATAGGGAATCTAATTTTCTTAGGCGTCTTGTTGTTTCTTTTTTCTCTAATAATTGGGAGTTTATTTAGTGGATCTAAAAATATAGACCCAAAAGGTAAAACATTAGTATTTAATCCTAAAGGGCCAATTGTTGAACAAATTTCAGCTAATTCTGGTGACCCACTAGATTTATTTGTTTATGGGAGCTTACCTCAAAGTGAACTAGCTAGAGATGTACTTGAAATGTTTGAGTCAGTATCAAATGATGATCGAATCAATAAAGTTTTATTGAGACTCGATAATATTCCTGGAACTGGGCAAACAGTTCTCTATGACGTAGGGCAGGCTCTACAAAAAGTTAAGGATTCTGGTAAGCAGATTATTGCTGTTAGCGATTATTATCAAGAAAGTTCTTATTATTTGGCTTCTTTTGCTGATGAAATAATCTTAAATCCAGGAGGTGGTGTTTTAATAGATGGATATCATAGATCAAGACTTTATTACAAATCTTTTATAGAAAAATCGAAAATTACAATCAACCTTTTTCGTGTAGGCAAATATAAATCTGCTATGGAGCCTTACATAAGAGACTCAATGTCAGAAGCTGACAAAGAAGCAGCTTTATCTTATATGACTGATCTATGGAACTCCTGGAAAAATATAGTAGCTAAAAATAGAAACTTAGAGATTAGTCAAATCCAGGACTATCCAGACAAGCTAGATGAGTTTTATAGTCAGGAAAATGGGAATGGTTCAGAGGTTGCATTAAATCTAGGACTAGTAGATAAAATATTAAGTAGAGTAGAAACTAGGCAATATTTAAAGGAATTAATTGGTGAAGATGATTCAGAAGAGTTAATGGAAATCTCAAGTTCAGATTATTTAGCAACGGTAAGGTCTGAAAGAGAAACAAATAAATCTAAAAACAAAATAGCTGTGATAGTCGCATCAGGAACAATCTTGGATGGTTATCAACAAGCTGGAATGATTGGAGGTGATTCTACTGCTAATCTCATAAAAGAAGCCCATGAAGACGAAAATACAAAGGCGATAGTGCTAAGAGTAGATTCAGGGGGAGGAAGTGCTTTTGCTTCAGAGGTTATAAGGGAAGAAATTGAATTTGCAAAAACAAAAGGTATAAAAATTATTGCATCAATGGGAAATGTTGCAGCTTCTGGAGGATATTGGATATCAGCAGCTGCTGATGAAATTTGGGCTTCTCATGACACTATCACTGGATCGATAGGAATCTTTGGTCTTTTTCCAACAATAGATAAAACCTTGAAAGAAGTTGGAATTTCTTCAGATTCTGTAGGCACCACCAATTTAGCTACACCTGATCCTTTTGAAGAATTAAATACAATTTATGGAAAAGCTCTTCAATCTGAAATAGAACATGGCTATAGACAATTCATTAAATTAGTAGCTGATTCAAGAAATATGTCATATGACGACGTAGATTCAATTGCTCAGGGTAGAGTTTGGTCTGGCGAGGATGCAATTGAGATAGGATTAGTGGATAGTCTAGGTAATCTTAAAGAAGCTATAAATAGAGCTGCGGAATTGGCTGAAATTGAGAATGATTATGCTCTTACTTATCCAGAAATTAAATCAAATTGGCAAATAGAACTTCTGGCTTCTTTTACAGCAAAAAATAAGAATTCAAATTTATTTAAATATAAATTGACTAATCAATTTACAGATTTATTAGAGCTCAAAAACTTAAATGATCCAAAAGGTATTTACACAAAATGTCTAGATTGTTTAATCAAATGAGATCATTTCTTTAATTAAAGGGATAGTAATTTTCCTCTTTTTCTCTAAAGAGAAGTCGTCTAAGTCTGAAATTAGTTGTAAAAGATCTGATAGTCTTCTGGACGTATGATTAAGAATAAATGTAATTACTTTTTCTTCAGCTTTTAACCCCTTTTTTAATAGTTCTTTCTTTAATGCCTCTCTTTTTTCTTCTTCTTTGATCTCTTTAACTTCAAAAGCTGAAAATGACAGTAATCTTGAAATCAGATCAGGTAGTGAAAAATTCAAATCTTTAGCAACTATATCTGATGAGCAAAGAATTTTTGTACCAGAAAGTCTGGCTGCATTAATCAAGCTGAATAAAGCGAGTTCCCAGTTATTTTCTTTAGGAAATAAATTTATGCTTTCTATAATAATTAAATCTAAAGAATCTAATCCATCTAAAATTTTTGGAGAAGAAAAGACTGAGTTTTTAAAAGAAATAAAAGCAACTCTTTTGTTTAATGAAATGAACTCATGATGAATGGAATGTAATAAATAATTCTTACCTGAACCAGCCCTACCCCATAAGAAAAAATTCTGGTTTAAAGATTCTTCTGTGCAAAACTCTTTTAATGCCTTAATAATTAAATCTGTAGATTTACATTGAATAAAATCCGAAAGATTTTTAGTCTGATCTATTTTTACATCTAAATATAATTGTTTTGGATTAGTCATTTAAAATAGTTTTCTATAAATTTTTTTTCCTTGGTCTTTAAAATAATAAAACAGGCTCATAAATAGAAAGAATAAAACGCCAACTACTGCAATAGGAAATAAAATATTTAAAATTCTAATTAAATCTAAATTACTAAACAATCCTTGTAGTAAGACTATTAAGAATAAGGCAATTGTCCATCCGTTATAATGCTTACCCCATCTATTGGGCAAAGGGTTCTCTCCTTCAAAAAGCATAAGATAGGCCAATGATCCCATAACTAAAATTGCATCTCTAGCCAATAAAGTAGAAATAAGCCAAAAAGGCAAAGCTCCAGAGAAAGCTAAAGCAAGCAGTGTAGTTAGAATTAGAACCTTATCAGCTAGAGGATCTACTATTTCTCCAAAATTTGATGACCAGTTAAATTTTCTTGCTAAGAAACCATCAAACCAATCAGATATTCCTGCAATGCTAAATAAGATTAAAGCAATTAATTCATAACCTTGATAAATAGAAATATAAATAGGAATTGCTAATAATATTCTAATAATAGTAATAATATTTGGAATTTGGGATTGCATTATCTTTTTACTAAAGAATAACCTATTGATGATGACTTATCGAGTTGATCTACTTTTTTTCTGTTTAAAAGAGGATTTGAATCCATTAATTTTTGGAAATCATCGCTTTCGCTTGTGATTCCTATTTTATAAATTAACCTACTTTCATCTAAAGATATTAATTCTGAAGATTTTATTAAAACATTTGAGCTTATTAAATTTCTTAGGTTTATGAAATCAGAAAGGTCTTCTATTCCAGAGAACTCAAGTATTAAATTGATTTCTCTTTCGTTATCAACTAGTACTTGTACTTCTTTATTAGTCTCATTTGCAAGAATGTTTACCATATCTTCAATAGAAAAATGCTGGTCATCACTCACTGAGGTAGAGCATTTAGCTTCTTGTAAAAGAAACCCAAATTCATCTTGAATATTGCAAATAGACCAATACTTTAGGTTATACCTAGAACTTATATTATTTAAAAAAGCTCTATTAGAGTAGCCTTTAAAAAACATCATGATATTTAAGTCGTTCAAGTCTAAAGAAGGCTCTATTAAAATTATATTTCTTTGAAGTGCAAACCTTTTTAAAGTATCAGAAGAACTAGAACAAAGTTCATTGTATGCATTATTATCTACATCACTATCTTGAGACCCTAAGATATTATTTCTACAAGGTAAAAATAATAAAGCTTTTTGTTTCTCTCCAGTCCAAAGCGGTAGTCTATTTTTTGAAAGAAGTTCTCTGATAGCTTTGCCATCGAAAAAGAATACTCCTTTGATGGCTTCCTTTTCTGTTATAAGTTTATATTGAGTGATATATCTCTCAGGATCATTTAAAGATTTCTTTATCGAAAGATCTTTAATTACTTCTGAATTACCTGAAATATCTATTATCAGGTCCTTTAAAGATGATTTCATTCCGTTCTTTATAGAGCTTTTATCTGTACCCTCCAATTCAATAGACATCTCATAATTTTCTTTGAATGCAATACCCTCTTCAGAAATTAAAATAAAGCTGAATATCAAAAGAAGTGTAATTAATAATTTATTAAAAATTGCCTTGAGAAAATAAGCTACAGACCTTTCTTTCATTGATTGGTAAAATAATTTAAGTATTTATTCTAAATCTATGCCCAAGAAATCACCAAAGAAAAATAACTCCTTAGATTACAGATCTTCAGGCGTAGATGTTGAAGCTGGATATAGACTAGTTGATGCCATTCGACCATTTGTGGAAAAAACCAAAAGAAAAGAGATTATTTCTGGATTAGGTTCCTTTTCTGCAATGAGTAAATTACCTGCACATCTAGAAAAACCTATTTTAGTAACTTGTACTGATGGTGTCGGTACGAAAATAGAAATCGCAAAACAAATGAATATGTTTGACCATATAGGAATAGACCTTGTTGCAATGTGTGTTAATGATTTAATTACATGTGGAGCAGAGCCTTTATTATTTTTAGATTACTATGTGACTGATTCTCTTAAAGTAGAAACAGCCTCAACCGTAATAGAGGGGATCACTAGAGGCTGTATAGAAGCAAACTGCTCGTTAGTAGGAGGAGAGACGGCAGAACATCCAGGTACATTTCCTAAAGATAGTTTTGATTTAGCAGGCTTTGCAGTTGGTGTTGTAGATGAAGATAAAATAATAGGAAAAAATGGATGTAAATCTGACGACTACTTGTTAGGTATTGAATCCTCAGGCGTACATTCAAATGGTTTTTCTTTGGTGAGAAGATTGATTAAAGATAAGAATATTTCACTTGATACAATTATTGGAAAAAAAAGTTTGGCTGAACAATTGCTTACCCCTACGAGAATTTATGTCAAAGAAATCTTGGAATTAGTAAAGATGGTGAAAATTAAATCTATAAGTCATATAACTGGAGGAGGCTTTTTTGAAAATATCCCAAGAATGATGTCTGATGAGACTAAAGTAGAAATAAAATTTGATTTTAAAGATTGGCCAGCATATGAAGTCTTTGAATGGATTAAAGAAGAAGGCAAGGTAACTGATCAAAATATGATGTCTACGTTCAATTGCGGGGTAGGTATGATAATTGCAATTAGTGAAGAGGATATAGAACTAACATCTAATTTTCTCAATACCAAAGGATTGAATAATAAAATTTTAGGAAGAGTCACCAAAAATAAAGGGAACAAAGCTTCTATAAAACTAATCTAATATAAATGTCTAATTTTAAGTTTGCAGTCCTCATTTCAGGAAACGGTTCCAATCTGGGATCAATAATTGAACATATAAATGAAAAGAAGATTGAAGGAAGTATTTGTTGCGTATTAAGTAATAACCCTAAAGCTTTTGGAATAGAAAGAGCCAAAGAAGCAGGAATTCCTTTTGAAATCATTAACCATAAGCATTATAAAGAGAGAAATGATTTCGATGCCTCAATGGTAGAGAAGTTAAAAACATATAAACCTGACCTTATAGTTCTTGCTGGTTTTATGAGGATTCTTTCAAGTAGCTTTATAAAAGAATACAGAGGAAAAATTCTTAATATACACCCCTCTTTACTTCCAAAGTACCCAGGACTGAATACTCATCAAAGAGCGATAGATTCTGGTGATAAGTTTCATGGCATTTCAATTCATTTTGTTGATGAATCTTTAGATGGAGGCCCTATTTGTGCTCAATCTAAGATTGAAATTGGAAATTCAGATGCCAGTCAATTGAAAGAAAGAATACACATGCTAGAGCATGATCTTTATCCAAAAGTAATTGACCTCTTTGCAAAAAAAAGACTATGCCTCAAAAAAGGAAAGGTATATTTAGATGATAAACAAATTGAATTAAAATAAGATTAAATGAAGAGATTAATTAGTTTAATTTTCCTTTCCTTTACCTCTTGGTTATTTACCCAACCTTTATTGGTGCCATCAACAGCTTCACTAGAGGTAAAGGCAGGTAGTTTTAATTTAAATATGGATGTTTCCTTGATTGAAAGCGAAGGTATATGGGAGGTCTCATCATCAATAAATGGAATTGCTAAGAGAGAAGAAAAAGAGAGATTTATTTTAGATGGAAATAAAATAATTCCTTTAAATTATCTGCGAAAAGAAAAAATTCTTTTCAGAAAAACTGAATCAAAAGTAGATTTCGATTGGAGAAAAAAAGAATTAAAGTTCGTTGAAAATGGAAAATCTGACTCTATAAAATTATTTGAAGAAGTACTTGGTCCATCTACTGCTACTTTAAAACTCAGAATAGATATAAAAAAAATAGGTTTAGATAATCTACCAGAAGAAATAAAATATTTTGTTTATTTTAAAGGAAAAATCAAAGAAAGAACTTATAAGCTTGGAGATATGGAAGAGGTTTCAACTCCAATGGGCAAAATAGAAGCGTTGAAAGTTTATAGAGTATTCAAAGAAGGTGAAAATAGGAAGCAAATATACTGGCTAAGTCCTGCATATGATTTCGCATTAGTAAAAATTATAGATAAAAACTCTGATAGAGAATCTATAGTCAGAATAAAATCAATTGAATAATAGATTTATGCTTTAGGTAAAGTAACACCAGTTTGGCCCTGATACTTTCCTCCACGATCTTTATAACTAACCTCGCACTCTTCATCTGATTCTAAGAAAATCATCTGAGCCACACCTTCATTTGAATAGATTTTTGCTGGAAGACTTGTAGTATTTGAAAACTCTAAAGTTACATGACCTTCCCATTCTGGCTCTAATGGAGTTACATTTACTATAATTCCACATCTAGCATATGTTGACTTACCAAGACATATAGTTAAAACATTTCTAGGTATTTTAAAATACTCTACAGTACTTGCTAAAGCAAAAGAATTTGGAGGAATTACACAAATATCATCTTCTACATCTACAAAACTATTTTCGTCAAATTTTTTAGGGTCAACAGTTGCAGAATGTATATTTGTGAATACTTTAAATTTACTAGAGCATCTTACATCATATCCATATGAAGAGGTTCCATAGGAGATTATCTTATTATCTTTAGTCTTCCTCACTTGGTTTTTTTCAAACGGCGAAATCATTTCATTTTCTTCAGCCATTTTTCTTATCCATTTATCAGATTTTATAGTCATTTGGATATTGTGCTCTTGAATTAAATTGTGTTACTTTTATATTCTTATTATTACAAAAAAAGATGAAATTACTATCTAAGATTTTTCTAATATGCTTTTTCTTACCATTTTCTGTGTATTCAGAAGTAGATCTAAATAAGTTATATATAGATCTTCATCAAAACCCTGAACTTTCCTTTCAGGAAAAAAGAACAAGTGAACTCTTAGCAAGAGCTCTAGAAGAAATAGGTTATGAAGTTACCTCTGGTGTAGGTGGATATGGAGTCATTGCCATCTTAAGAAATGGTCCAGGTAAGACATTGATGATAAGAGCTGATATGGATGCCCTTCCTTTAGAGGAAAAAACAGGGGCTAAATACGCTAGTAAGAAAAAATCTGTCAATCAAGTTGGTGATGAAGTTTTTACCATGCATGCCTGTGGACATGATATTCATATGACAAGCCTAATAGGAACAGCTGAAAATTTATTTAAATTAAAAGACCAATGGTCCGGTACTCTGGTCTTAAACCTTCAGCCAGCAGAAGAAAGAGGTAGTGGAGCTAGAGCAATGATTAAAGATGGACTCTTTGAACGTTTTCCAAGGCCTGATTTTAATTTGGCTTTACATGTAAGTGCAGATCTACCTGCTGGAAAGATAGCATATGTACCTGGTTGGGCTATGGCAAATGTTGATTCTATGGATATTATAGTCAAGGGAATTGGTGGTCATGGCGCTTATCCACATAAAACTATAGATCCTATAGTTTTATCTTCTCAGTTGATTAATAACATACAAACTATTCGAAGTAGAGAAATCTCTCCACTTGATGCTGCAGTAGTCACAGTTGGTTCCATTCACGGTGGAACAAAACATAATATCATTCCAAGCGAGGTTAGATTACAGCTAACACTCAGATCTTATACCGATGAAGTTAGAAACAAGACTATTTCTAGTATAAAAAGAATATCCAGAGGAATCGCTCAATCTGCAGGTCTGCCTGAAGAACTCTATCCAGAAATAAGTCTCAAAGATGAATATACACCAGCTCTCTATAATAACCCTGAATTTACCGACACTGTTAAATCTATAGCTGAAACAGCAATTGGTAAAGAGAATGTAGTTAAGTCAACTCCTGTGATGGGAGGAGAAGATTTTGGTATGTACGGTAGAGTAGAGCCAAAGATACCTAGTGTTCTTTTTTGGTTAGGTGCAGTGAATAAAAAGGTTTACGATAGATCAAGAAGAGAAGATATAGACCTTCCATCTCTTCATTCACCTTTCTTTTTACCTGATTATAAGCCAACGATAAAAACAGGAGTAGAGGTTACTAGTGCTATGGCCTTAAATATTCTATCTATTCCAGAAAATTAATAGAGTTACATTTCTACTCGTCTTGAAAGGGCATGCATAATAGTTCCACCATCAACGTATTCTAGCTCTCCTCCAAGAGGAACTCCTTGGGCCAATCTAGTTACTTTTATAAAGCTCTTATCTTTCAAAGAATCATAAATTAATTGGGAAGTTGCTTCCCCTTCAAGGGTTGAACTAGTGGCTAAAATAACTTCCTTCAAACTATTCTGTCTAGAATCAACTACTTCCATCAATTGATTCAATCCTAATTCTTCTGGTCCTATATTATCTATAGGTGATAATTGTCCATGTAGAACAAAATA
>MDSW01181772.1_pt1 | contig 10718 bp, 10 predicted proteins | sample 811171 | NCBI WGS metagenome assembly MDSW01 (sample SAMN05326641, study PRJNA326480) | marine metagenome | isolation source: seawater | place: Atlantic Ocean: North West | collected 2012 | reverse complement strand
CGGCGGCGGCGGCGGCGGCGGCGGCGGCGGCAGCGTCTCTCTCTCGTGCTTCTTCGTTCCCGCCGTCTGCGGCCGCCGTCCGCGCGCGCTCGTATCGTACGACTCCCTCAGCGCCGCTTCCGCCTTGCGCAGCGACCCGACGGTGATCGTCCCGTCTGGTTCCCTGTGCACGTGTTGAAGCGCCCTCTTCAGCGTCGGGTTGGACGTCGCCATGCGTTCGAGCTCGGCGAGCGCCTTCTCCATGCTCATGCTCGCGTACTTCTCCGCGGCGTCGTTCGCCTCGCGGCGTCGCGCGAGCGGGGAGGACGTCCTGCCGCCACCGCCGATGGACGCGCGAGGCGAGCGCGTCTTCGGGGAGCGCGTCTTCGGGGACTCCGCGGCGGGCGCGGGTCGAATCTCGGAGTTGGGGCGCGAATCGGCCGCGCCGGCGTCCGCCGCGGGCGTCTCCGCGGCGGGTTTCCCCGCGTCCTTCGGCTTCTTCTGCCACCAGAACGCGCCCGAGGTGCCGTCCGCTGCGGCGACGCCATCGTCGTTGGGGCTGCGCGCGGGTTGAACGAGGGTCGGGAGGGGCGGTGAGCGCGGCGACGGGGATGCGATAACGGTCAAAGCATTCGTTCGTTCGCGCGCGACGGGGACGCGACGACGCTGGACGGATGATGGGTCGATTTCTTCCGCGCGCGGACGCGCGAGGACGGCGGCGTGGACGCGCGGACGCACCCGTCGTCCGCGCCGGCGTTGCGAAAGCGCGCGATACGAGCCGCGAGCTCCGACTGCGACCTCGCCATGATCCTCACGCGCGGCACGGCGCGCGCGATGCGAGGGTGTGGCGCGTTCAAAATCTTCGTCAACGGCTTTCTCCGAGGTGGGTGGGTCGAGTTGGCCCGGTCCTTCAAGCGCCTCCGCGAAAACAACATGCGAAAACAAATGTTTTTTTTTGTTTCATCCAACGCAAGGCCTCCTCGCGGCTCCTATCTATACTATAAAAATCGTTCGCACTCGCGTGCCGCCGTCCCCGCGCGCGGAGGGGACGCGGCGCGTACACAACACCGTCCTCCATCCTCGACGTCCGTCCGTCCGTCCGTCGCCGAATTCGTTCGTCTCGTCGATCTTTTTTTTTCGTCCGAGGCTCAGAAGAGGCCGCCGGGCATGTGGAAGTCGCCCGCGAACGACTCAACCTTCTCCCTGAGCGCCGCGATGTCCGCGCGATCGGTCGACTGGACGTACTGCTTAAAGTCAGCGAGCTTCGGCCCGCCCGCCTGCGCCTTGCAGTCGATCGCGATCTTCACGCCCTCGTCGATCAGGTCCGCGACTTTGACGAAATCATCTTCCAACATCCCGCGCGTCGTCATCGCCGGCGTCCCGATGCGGATGCCGCCCGGGACGAGCGCGGACGTGTCCCTGGGGACGGAGTTCTTGTTCAGCGTGATGTGCGCTTGGTCGAGAATGTACTCCACGCGCGCGCCGTCGACGCCCATCGGTCGAAGGTCGCACAAGATGAGGTGGTTATCCGTGCCGCCCGAGACGAGCGTGTAGCCGAGCTCCGTCAGCCTGTTCGCGAGCGTCGCGCAGTTGGAGATGACCTGCTTCTGGTACCCGATGAACTCCGGGGTCATCGCCTGCTTGAGCGCGACCGCGAGCGCGCCGATCGTGTGGTTGTGCGGGCCGCCTTGAAGCCCGGGGAAAACCGCGCTGTTGATCTGCTGTTCGAACTCCTTCTTGTAGAAGATCATCCCGCCGCGGGGGCCGCGGAGGGATTTGTGCGTCGTCGTCGTGACGATGTCCGAGTACGGGAACGGATCGTCCACGAGCTCCGCGGCGACTAAACCGGAGATGTGCGCCATGTCGGACATCAGGTACGCGCCCACCTTGTCGCAGATCTCCCGCATGCGTTTGTAGTCGTAGTTGCGCGGATACGCCGACGCGCCGGCGATGATGAGCTTCGGGCGGAACAGCATCGCGTTCGCCTCGAGCTGGTCGTAGTCGATGATCCCGGTCTCTTCGTTGAGACGGTACGGCATCGACTCGAAGAAGATGGACGTCGCGGAGATCTTCTTCTTCGGGGTGAAGAAGCCGTGCGTGAGGTGGCCGCCGTGGGGCAGGTCCAGACCCATGATGCGATCGTGCGGGTTGAGCAGCGCGGTGTACACCGCGAAGTTCGCGGGAGAGCCGGACAAGACTTGCACGTTCACGCCCCACTCGTCGGACGGGAGGCGGAACGCCGCGAGCGCGCGGTCTTGGCACAGCCTCTCGGTCTCGTCGATGAATTCGTTGCCGCCGTAGTACCGCTTCCCGGGGAGACCCTCGCTGTACTTGTTCGTGAGGCACGAGCCGTTGACTTCCATGACCGCGCGCGAGGTGAAGTTTTCGGACGCGATGAGCTCGAGGCCTAGCCTCTGGCGTGTCTTCTCCTTCATCATGATCGCGTACATCTGAGAGCGCGCGCGGGGGGCGGGGACCGCGAGAACGTGAGAATGAGAGTTTTTTTGAGAGTTTTTTTGAGAGTTTCTTTCGGTCGCGACGAGATCTCCGCGGCGCGGGCGAGGGGCGACGGCGACGCGAGAAGCGCACCTCCGGGTCGAGCTCCTCGACGGAGGTGTCTGCGAACGGCGCGCTGCGCATCGTCTCCGCGGCGACAGCGCCCGCGTTCGGGGGCTCGGGACCTGCGTCGACGCGATTCGGGGTTTGAAACGAATAACGAGTCAGCGCGCGAGAGAGAAAAGATGGATGTCGTGGCCGAACGAGCGAGGGGAGGGTTCGAGACGCGCGGACAACGCGCTCGACGCCGCGAAACGCCGCGCGCGCGTCTTCGGGGTGACCAACGCGCGCGCGGGGACGCCCTCGACGCGCGTTCAGACGATCGAGATCGCGTCGGGGACGCGAGGGCGATCTCGCGGACGCATTTCAAAACCTCCTTGTTTGCGACGGCGGGCGGGCGAAAAAAAAGATCCGCGCACTCACCCTTCTTCGCGAAGACGGTGACGCTTCGCTTGGAGAGCTTGGGGCGGACGACCGCGGCGGCGCGCACGGCGGAGCCGCTGGGCGCGACGCGAGCGCGCGCGGAGAGGACCACGGGGGTAGCGGTGATGGCGGCCATGGTGGTCGCTGATGTGTGACGTCGCGCCGGGAGAACCGGAGCTTTTCTCTTGAAGCCCGCCGCAATTCTCGATCGCGTCGCGGGAGTAACAACCGCGCTTTCAATTTCGCCGATTTCATCGCGCGCGTCGATCAAGAGAGGTCGGCAACCACGCGATTTCACGCGACGGTCGACCGCGCGGTTCAAACCGGGTTCAAACGCCAGGCGTCACCTGGCAGGACGGATCGCTCGGACGGATCGCTCGCTCACAGTGACACGCCGCGGACCCGCTACCGACGATGCGAGGCCCCATCGCTCTCTCCGCCGGGCTGCCGCCGCGCGTCCCCGGGGACGGCCGCAGCGGCATCGCGCGGTTCCGCCGCAGCGGCAGCGCGCGATTCAGCGGCAGCGCGACGTCGTCGTCGTCCTCCTCCTCCTCCTCGCTCGGGGGCGTCGTCTTCAAGGCTGCGTACACGTGCGCCGGCCTCGGCGTCGTCGGCGACGTCATCGCGCAGGGGCTCACGAAGAGGAACGACGCGGCGGCCGCGGCCGCGGCGGCCGCGTCCGCCGCGGGGAAGAAGAAGAAGACGTCGGCGGCGGCGGAGGCCCCCGCGGGGCACGACTTCGGCCGCACGACGCGTCAGGCGGCGTTCAACTTTCTGCTCTACGGCCCGGCGCAGCACTTCTGGTACGGCGCGCTCGCGAGGTGGTTCCCGATGACCGCGGGGGCGTCGATCGCGACGAACTTGACCCCTTTCGCGATCAAGGTGTTCCTGAACCAGGCCGTGCTCGGGCCGGTCGTCGTGACGACGTTCTTCGCGTGGAGCGCCGCGTTTACTGGGAAGTTGAGCGAGTACCCGCGTCAGATGCGCGAGCGTTGTTTCCCGACGCTGCGGCGCGGGTGGGTGTTCTGGGTCCCCGCGGCGTCGATAAACTTCGCGGTGGTTCCGGTGCGGTTCCAAGTGCTGTACATGTCCTGCTGCAGCATCGTGTGGAATTACATCTTGTCCACGGCGGTGGCGGGGGGGGGAGGGAAGAAAGCCGCCGTAAACGCCGTCGCCGGGAAGAAGAGGTGACGACGACGCGACGGACGGACGAGAGGCGGCGGTGCGGTCGTCGGCGCGGTCGGAGCGGCGCCGCGCGACGTGCGCTCGCGTGATTGGTTGTCGTGTTGAACGTTGAAGGTATTACAAACGAAATCGTTCGTCCCGCGCGCTCCGACGGCTCCGCCGCGCCGTCGGTCGCCGTCGAAAATGAAACCAAACCGAATCGACGACGATGAGATCGTCCACCAGGGTCGTCACCCGCCGCTTATCGGCGGTATCACCGCGACCTCGTCCCGCTCGCTCAAGCTCACGCGTCCGTCCGAGTACTCCTGGTTCACCGCGAACACCGCGGTCCTGAGGACGCTCTCCAACCCCGGGTGCTTCGCCACGAGCGCGAGTCTCAGCGCGTCCGTGTGGCACTCGTCGTCGGGAAGGTCGTGCGTCTCGTCCGCGAGTCCGCCGGTGACTTCCCTCGCGCGCGCGAAGTACAGCACCTTGATGCGCGGCATATCGCGCGGTGGGAGCGCGGTCGCGAAGCGGATCCGCGCGCGCGGCGACGACGCGGGAGGCGGCGCGTCGCGCTGTGACGAGGGAGCGGAGTGAGAGTGGCACTCCTCAGACTGACGGGTAGGTTTACGAAAGGGTGCCGTTCGCCGTTTCCGAGGAGGAAGGGTCAGACATGACGTCCGCGCGAGCGACGCGCGCCGTCCACGGCGTCGCCGCGTCGCCGCGCGCGCGTCATCGTCCCCGCGGCGTCCGCCACCCCCGCGCGTCGTCGTCGTCGTCGTCGTCGGAAGACGCGTCCGACGCGTCCTCGTCCTCGTCCCCGCCGTGCCCGCCGTCGGTGTCCATCCCGCTGTCGAACCGATACGAGGTCGCGCTCCGGCGACACGCCTCGGACCCGTTCGTGGCGTACGAAAACGCGAACGGGATCGTGAACCTCGCCGAGTGCGGCGCGATTCCCGGCGGGCGCGACCGCGACGACGACGACGGCGGCGACGCCCCGGACCTGACCCCGGACGAGCTGAGGCGCGCGACGCTGGACGAGCTCCGAGATTTGTTCGGCGTCGGCGGCGTCGTCGCGGAGGCGGCGGTGTCGGTAGCGTCGTTCCCTTCCGACGGCGGCGATCTTCGCGCGGGCGGCGGCGGGTTCGTCTGGATGCGACTCTCGCCGTTCACGGACCCGCCCGACGACTGGACGGGCGAGGCGGAGCTGTGGGAGTCGCTACTGGAGACGTACGGCCTCCTCTTGGCGCCCGGGGCGCTGCGGGGCGCCGCCGAGCCGGGGTGGTTCCTGTGCTGCGTGAACGGTCGAGACGAAGAGGCGCTGCTCGTGGGGATGGATCGACTGCGGACGCAGCTGCTGCAGCGGAAGTTCCTGCACGGACGGTGGTGAGGCGAGGCGGCGTTCGATACCTACAGTAGTGAGTGATAGTGATATAGCAGCGCGCGCGGCGGCCGCGTCTAACGCGACCGACCTCCGCGCGAGGATATTTTAGCGCTAAAAGAGCCCGACGTCGTCGACTCATCGATCCGAGGAGCTGCTCCCGTAAATCTCGGTGCGGTCGTCGGACTGTAACAGCGCCCCCGGCTTCCCCCGGCGCGGCCTCACCGTGATCTTCCCCTCCTCCGCGTCGTAGTACTCGTCGTCGTCCCGACCGCACAGGCAGTGGAGACACTCGCTGAAGAGAAAGTACGCGCACAAGAAAAACGCGGCGATGGCGAGAATCTTCAAGAGCCCGGCGCAGTCGTACCCGAAGATCACAAACCTGCTCGGGGTGACGATCCCGCCGCCGTTGGGCAGGACGACGACGTTGTCCGGCATCAAGTACACGTCTCCGTTCCTCTTTTCCGCCCACTTCGTCGTGCTCCCGTCCGCGCACGCCCGGTCGTCCGTCCGAGGGTAATTCGACTCCGTCCCGAGCGCGCACGCGCCCATCCCCGTGGCCTCGTCGAACCCCATGTCCAGACGCGCGTACCCGTTCTCGCCCCAGTCGGCGCCGTAAGAATTCTTCATGATGAAGTACGGCCGCCCGCTCTTCGAGTCCACGCCCCAACCGACGAGCACCGCGGCGTGGTTGATCGCCTTGATCTTATCGCTCGACGCGGGCGGGCAGTCGCGAATCGTCGCGATCCCGCCGCCGTAGAGCTGCAGCGGTTTGACGTTCAACCCGATCGCGACCGGCTGCTTTCGAAGCGCTTTCAATATCGCGTGCACGGTGAGGTTGCCCGACAGCGGGACGACGTCGCAGAACCCGTCGATGTTGACCCCGGTTTGTTTTTTCGCCGCCGCCGCCGCCGCGGACGCCCGCGTCGCCGCCGCCGCCGCCGAAGACCAACTCCATCCCAACGCGCTCGACGCGCTCGCGCCGCCCGCGGCCGCGTCCGACGTTGTAGTCCACTCGCACCGCCCGCCGTTCGCGCTGAACTGATCCTCGGTCATCACCCCCGTGCCCGAGGTTTGAATCCACGCGTACGCGGTGACCATGTTGCCCGTGTCGCACCCGTTGTCCAGGGTGTCGCACGAGAGTAAAAACTGCGGGCTCAGGTTCGGACGCGTCCCGGTCGCGATCGACTTGGACGCCGCGAGCGCGTCCACCGCGGTGTACGCCCAGCACCCGCTGCAGTCGCCTTGGGAGTAGACGCTCCCGGTGTCGACGCTCTTGGTCCAGTCCTGAGACGTCGGTAAACCCGGGACGTCGGACAGCGACGGGTAGACCACGGCGCCGAGCGTGAACGTGCCGTCCGTGTTCGGGTCTTTCCCGGTGAAGAAACCGATCGGATCGGTGAACATGTAGTACAGGTTGCTCTTGAGTCGTTCCCACCACGACTGCTTCTTCGTCGTCGTCGTGGAGTCGTCGCTGTTGTACGGGTCCGTCGCGCCCAACTTCGCGCTCGACGTCTCCCTCGGGCTTGGAACTCCCGCGGGCTTGGAACTCAGCGGCTGGACGGTCACGGGTTCGAACCCCGCCGCGCTCTCGGACGGCGCGCGCGCGCCGCCAGAGTTTGGCGACGACGAATACTTCGCGTGCAGTCCCGCGAATTCCTCCGGGAGCATGTCCGCGAATTTCGTGACGGTTTTTCGCATCCCGGAGTCGGTTCCCAACGCGCCCGCGTTGTGCGCGTTTATCTCGCGCTCGTGGTGCAACACGATCTGCTCGCGCTCGTACGACGTCAGGCACGGGAACGCGTCCGAGTCCACCTCCCCGCCGCAGTACTCCGGGGCTTTGTGAAACTTTCGCACGAAATTCATAAACGTCTCCGCGTGCGGCGCGCCCCTCTCGAGACGGTGTTTGGCCACCTCGACGAGATGCGCGGGCATCGCCGCCGCGTTGGTTTTCGACGGGGAGGCCGAGGCCAGGAGGCGGCGCCGAGAAGGGGCCGACCCGAGCGTCTCGATCCCGACCGCCGCGGGGCGCCACCCGACCGACGCGCGGGGGGAACCCTCCGACGCGACGTCGACGTCCACCTCCCGCTCCGCCTCCGCCTCCGCCTCCGCCTCCTCCGCCTCCGCCGCCTCCTCCTTCTCGATCGCGTCGTCGTCCGAGGGCGGCGTCGCGCCAACCCCACCCCCCGCGACGTACCCGTGCGTCTTCGAGAACTCCTCCGGGGATAAGTCCGCGAACTTCGTGACGCCCATCCTCATCCCGCCGCCGCCTTCGCGGTCTCGACGCGCGTTGTGCGCGTCGATCTTTCGCGCGTTCTCTTTAAACACGCGCTCGCGGAACAGCGACTCCTCGCACGGCGTGACGCCGTCGCCGTCGGGGCAGTACGTCGCGTGCTTCGCGTGCTTGGCCATGAACTCGACGAAGCGCGGCGAGTGCGTCGTCGCCGGCGGCGACGCCGACGCGACGGGGCGTTCGTTCGATCGTTCGCGCGCGGCGTCGAGGACGAGCGCGTCGTCCGAAATCGTCGCCCTAAGCCTCGCGCGATGATCCCCCGCCGCGCTCGTCGCTTCGATCGGGTTCGCTTCGACGACGCGCGGGTTCGCGTCCGTCGCGCCCGCGACGCGCGCGGCGGTCGCGGTGTCCTCGACCCAGCGCTCCGCGCCCGCGCCGGAGACGCGCGCGAGCGTCGTGATGAGCGCGAGCGCGATCCAAGGGGCGGGGAGGCGAAATCTCGTCGTTCGACCCCGCGGCTCGCGCCGCGGAGCGCGCATGCCGCCGCGCCCGCGCGGGGTTCGAGACGCGCCCTCGCGATTCCCCTCGCCCGAGGTGTTCTTTAGGAACGCGCGAGCGCTCTGGACTCGATGCGCGTCAAGCCGCGGCCGCCCGCGCGCTCGAAGTGATGACCGCGTCGGGGTAACACCCGCACCGTCTTCGAGAACCGCAACCGCGCCGAAGAAAAATTTCTGGGGGCGCACGATTCCACTGGATCTATCTCTCTCAGTCCTCGCCGCGCCCCGCCGTCTCACCGCGCGCGCGCACCCCGGCCGCGATGCCAGCGACCGCCGGCCGCGTGCCGATGCCCGCGGGCAACCGCGTGATCACGTCCAACGCGCTCAAAGTCAGCGACCGGTGGTCCTCCATCGTCGGCTCGGACCCGTACGCCTCCGACGCGAAGGGCGTCGACGGGAACCTCATGGAGAAGATGTGGGCGGACCCCAGGCTGCACGGGGACAAGAAGCACATGGGCCAGGACGCGATGGGGAAACATGTGTATCAGACGATGGACGGAGCGGCGCGGCGCGACGCGCGCGCGTCCGACGCGCTCGCGGCGAGGGAGCGGGAGTACGAGTTGATGCAAGAGAAGAAGAGGCGAGGCGACGAGCTCAGAGACGCGGAGCAGGAACTCATGGATCTGAACAACCGCCCGGCGAAGAAGGCGAAGAAGGAGAAGAAAGAGAAGAAGGAGAAGAAGTCGAAGAAGTCCAAGAAGGGGAAGAAGGAGAAGAAGGACAAGAAAGAGAAAAAGTCCAAGAAGAGCAAGAGGTCTCGACGCGAGAGCGGCTCGGACAGCAGCAGCAGCAGCGAGAGCGAGTCGGAGAGCGAGGACAACCGGTACAAGCTCTCGGGGTTCTTCAACAGCAAGGACTGACGACGACGAGGAGGAGGAGGACGAGGTGGAAGCTTCGGGCGCGATATGATATCATGTAGGAAAACAATCTAACGCGACGCGTTCTTTTAACACGCTACTACTGACGCTTCCGCGAAGCGAGGCTACTCCTCGTCGCGCGGAGCGAAAACATTCATTCATTTTATTCTTCTCGCGAAGGAAGATCCCATCCGATCCGATTCGATCGCGTCACGTCCGCCTTCTGATCGGGACGAGGCGCTCGTCGAACGGCATGATCGCCATCTGCCTCGCGGTCTTGATCGCGCGGTTCATCTTCCTCTGCACCTTCTGCCGGACCCCAGTCTTCCTCCGCGGGATGATCCTCCCGGTGTCCGTCACGAAATTGGACAACACCTTGACGTCTCTAAAGTCGAGGCACTCCGTGAGAATCTTCGTCGAGCGCTCGTCCTTCAGGTTCGGCGGCTTCACGAAAGTGCCGCGCTTCGCGAGCAGGCCCTCGGTGAACATCGGCCCGTCCGACGCGTCGCGAGGCGCGAGGTCGTCCGTCTCGTACCTCTGCCCCGGGAAGAACATGCGGTGTTTCAATATCCGCTCGATCCGCACCTTCGGCTCCGCCTTTTCGCGGCTCGGTCCTCCTCCTTCCGCGGCGTCGTCCTCCGCGGCGTCCGCCGCGGCGGAGCCCACGCCGGAGCCGACGGCGCCGCCCGCGTCCGCGTGGCGGAACTGCGACGTCAGGAGCTCGATGTCCGCGAGGTCGATCTTCGGCTTCGGCGTCGACGTCGACGCGCCGTCGTCGTCGCCCTTGGACGACGATGATTCGTCGTCGTCGCTCGACGCGACGCGCGACGAGGCGTGGAGCGCGCGCGACGCGATCGGCGCGGGGTCCCGGACCCACGCGCGCAGGGAGCCGCCGTGCGTCAGCGCTCTGCCGGCGCGGCGGCAGACGGCGACGAACGCCATCGCGATGCGCGCGCGAGGGCTCGCGCGTCGACGGTGTGCGCCTAACCCTAAAACGATCGACGCCCTCGACGACTCGATGTTTTCGTCATCGCGAAATCGATCGTTCGCGGCGTCACAGCGTCGCGGCGCGCGCGCAGACGCACGCACGCGCGCACGATGTCCATCCGCGGCGTGTGGCAGCTCCTGCGACTGAACGTGTCGTACTGCGACGTCGAGGGCTCGTCTCGGGCGCTCAGGGCGTTCGTGAAGGACGGCAAGCTCGCCGCGTTCGCCGCGCGATACCCGCACGTGGAGGTGACCACGGAGACGCGCCGGGGGCTTCACCCGCACATGCGCGGGGAGTTTCGAAGCGGCGAGACGAAGGACGTGTCGCTCAGGAGGTTCGACGAGTCCGAGATCTTGTTTCAGCTGCGGTACATCGTCAGCGAGAAGGGGATGAAGAACGCGGCGAAGAACTCGATCCGCGGCGATCGGAAGATGACGAAGACGCCGAGCGTGCAGGGGAAGTGGCGACCGGGGATGTGGGAGCGAGGCGCGGGGGGTGGGGCCGCCGCCGCCGCCGCGGGAGGGGTCGCGTCGTGATGCGCGCGGTCGGGGACGACGCGTGGGGGGGAACGGGGGGG
>MDSW01172088.1_pt1 | contig 10718 bp, 6 predicted proteins | sample 811171 | NCBI WGS metagenome assembly MDSW01 (sample SAMN05326641, study PRJNA326480) | marine metagenome | isolation source: seawater | place: Atlantic Ocean: North West | collected 2012 | reverse complement strand
GTGGTCGCTCGGATCGCAGTACTGCGGAGAGAACGAGCGCGTCTCGGCCGGCGCGTGCGTCGCGTGCCCCTCCGGGTACGTCAACGCGCCCGGCGACGATAAGGGCGGCGGCGACACGACGTGCGACTCGAGGTACTGCGCGGAGGATCACTACGTTTCGGCCGGGGCGTGCGTCGCGTGTCCAACTTGTCACGCCAACGCGGAGGGCGACGACACTCGAGGCGGCGTCGACACGACGTGTGAGCTCAAGGTCGAGCCGTGCGATTTCCGGCGACTCGCGAGGAAGAGCACTGTTTGCTCACAGTTGCTCGAGCCGGGTACGACGTGCGCAACGTGCGACAAGGCGTATAGACTCGACCGCGTGTTCGCGTGCGATGTTGACGTGACGACCTGCGAGCCCACCTTGCGCGTGGGGAAGTGTACGGCCCCGTGCCGAGACTTTTTGTGTCTGTCGGTGCCGGGCGCGCCGGCGGCGCGCACGAAGGTGGCAGACCTGAGGAGGCGACGCGAGGAGCTCTAGCTAGCGCCGCGATGGGACTCGGGGACGATTTGTACAGAGAAAGATAGGAGAGGCTACTCGCATCACCATCACGGAGTCGCGTGCGATCTCGACCCCGCGCCGACGGCTCCTCGTCGCCACCACCCGACAAACTGGCTGCGTTTTTTCCAAATCCAAGTGCTGGGGGTCTGGCTGTGGGACATTCGCTCGACCTCCCCGGGAGAAAGTTGACGACTCGAACTTTTGCGGCTGACCCTGAAAAGTCGGCGGATATCCTCTATCCAAACGTCGCGAGCGTGTCTCTCCCACTGTGCTCGTGCCCTTGACCGCTTGAGCATCAACAGCGCATCACACAGGAGGCTTTGCGTTCTCCCCGTGCTGCTCTTACCGCTTCGCAGTCCCGCCGCCGTCCTCCCGGCGAGCCTCGCACCTGACTGATGTCTGCCGTCGCCATGCGATCGGCCGTCGCGCCTTCCACCGCCGCCTTCAGGCCCCGCGCGCGCTGCTCTCGTCGCGTCCACAAGGCGGTGCGTGTGCGCGCCGAGTGGGATGGGTACAAGGATCATGGACCGGGTTACTCGGGCTCTGACGAGAAGCTCGCGCTCGAGCCCATCGGCAAGATCGAGGGCACCGTCACGCTTCCCGGCTCCAAGTCCATGTCGAACCGCATCCTGCTTCTTTCCGCGCTCGCTGAGGGGAAGACCAAGGTACTCAACCTCCTGGACTCGGACGACATCCGTTACATGGTCGACGCCCTCAAGACTCTCGGCCTGACCCTCACCGAGGATCGCGAGAACAACATCCTGGAGATCGAGGGATGTGCCGGCAAGATCCCTGTGAAGGGCGCGGAGCTCTTCCTGGGCAATGCCGGCACCGCCATGCGCCCTCTCACCGCCGCCGTCGCCGCGGCGGGCGAGGGAACGTTCGTCCTCGACGGCGTCGAGAGGATGCGCGAGCGACCCATCGAGGATCTCGTCGATGGTCTCAAGCAGCTCGGCGTCGACGCCGAGTGCACCATGGGCACCGGCTGCCCCCCTGTGAAGATCGTCGCCGACGGACTTCCCGGCGGCCGCGTCGAGCTCAAGGGTTCCGTCAGCAGCCAGTACCTCACCGCGCTGTTGATGTCCGCGCCCCTTTCCAAGGGTGACATCGACATCGTCATCACCGACATTCTCATCTCCAAGCCGTACATCGAAATGACCGTGAAGCTGATGGAGAGGTTCGGCGTCGAGGTCGGCGTCTTCGACGACATGCAGCGCTTCGTCGTCAAAGGCGGTCAGACGTACAAGTCCCCCGGGGAGGCGTTCGTGGAGGGGGACGCCTCCTCGGCGTCTTATTTCCTCGCCGGAGCGACCATTACGGGAGGGAAGATGAAGGTCATCGGGTGCGGGACGGACAGCCTTCAGGGTGACACGAAGTTCGCGGAGACGATGGGGCTTATGGGCGCGAAGGTTGAGTGGGGCAAGAACGACGTGACCGTGACGGGCCCTGGAGGAAAGCTCACGGCGATCGACGTGAACATGAACACCATGCCCGACGCCGCCATGACTCTGGCCGTGGCGGCGATGTACGCGGATGGCCCTACCACCATCCGTGATATCGCGAGCTGGAGGGTGAAGGAGACGGAGCGCATGATCGCCATCTGCACGGAGCTCCGCAAGCTCGGATGCGACGTGTTTGAGGGCGAGGACTACTGCGTCATCACCCCTCCCGAGAGTGGAAAGGTCAACGCGGACGTCGACATCGACACGTACGATGATCACCGAATGGCCATGGCATTCTCTCTCACGGCGTGCGCGGGCGTCGGGGTGAACATCAAAGATCCCACGTGCACGAAGAAGACGTTCCCGACGTACTTTGACGCGCTCAAGGAGGTGGTGACCAACTGAGAGGCGAGGGCAACCGCGAGTAGCGAGCGCTGTTAATCCATCTAAGGTGTCGAATCCCTGGTATGAAGAATGTGCGCCCCTAATAAGCCTAACGACGGGGAGCTTTCTTCATTGCCCTGGCGGTTGCATCTGCTCCATGCTCTGCTGGTTCAGCTCCCCGAAGCGCAGGCTCACGCGAGACGAGTGCTTCAAGAACTTCTCGCAGCACTTGCTCACGCATCGCTCCTCATCCTTCTCGAGCGTCTTCCTCCTGAAGCTCTGGACGCACGTCGAGAAGCACTTCTCCACGAGGTTATTGTACATGCGTAGACTGTCGCGCGTCTGCATGCCCTCAATCATCGCGGCCATCTTCTTCTCCTCCTCCGGAGACGGCGTGAGGCCCGCGAGGCCGGCCGCCGGGTCCATCGTTTATCTCGAGGTATTAGGGTTCGTCAGAATGTCGCTTTCGGCGATCGCGCAGCGACGAGACTCGAGCCTCGATACGTATGCGGCGCGTCTGGGCACGATTGATCGCCGACCGCAGCCTTGATCGCGCGACGAGCGACGTGCGAGGCGCAAGAGGGAGTGCCCTCGCGATCCTCACGATCTTAGAAAATCGCGAGTGTCGCGCGCCAGCCGGGCGATCGAGCTCGCTCGACGTTCAGTTGAGGTCGAAAAGCCTGTCGAGCGGCGGTTTCCAGTTCCCTGTCCGCCGGTTGCAAGCCGGCTCGAGCGTCTCTCTGTCGCGCACCGGGACGGACTCCCAGGGGCGAGCGCGTCGTCGCGCGCTTGACGATGATATTGCAATACGCGGAGGCGCTATGCGCGAAGCGCCTCGTGCTCGCGAGCGCGTCACCCCGACGACGCGAGATCCTCGGGAACCTGGTGCGTTTCGTCGTCACCCAGCCCCCTCGCTGAGAACAGGGGTCCTGACCTCCACACCCTTTCGTCGTCTCATAGGGGTTGAAGTTCGACGTCGTCGTCTCGAAATTCGACGAAGACCTCGACAAGTCAACGTTCACGTCCCCGGCGGCGTACGCCGCCGCGACCGCGATGCACAAGGCAGAAGACGTGGCCAACACGCTCGGCAAGGCGGGCGAGGGATTCGACTTGATCGTCGGCAGCGACACCGTGGTGGAAGCCCCAGACGGGAGCATCCTCGAAAAACCCGCGGACGAGAAGGAAGCGATGAAGATGCTGATGTCACTTCAGGGCGTGACGCACCAGGTCTCCACGGGCGTGGGCATCGTCACCCCGGACCCGTCTATGCCCGACGGTCGTCTCCTCACGTCCTTCTCCGAGACGACGAGAGTGACGTTCGCGCCGCTGACCGAGACTGAGATGACGGCGTACGTCAAGACCGGGGAGCCGTTCGACAAGGCCGGAGGATACGGTACGTCGCGTCGCATCGCGCGGGACGGCTTCGCATCGCGCGCTGCTTCCGTGGGTATGCATTGGCGTTGTCTATTACACTTCGTGCGTGGCTTTCGAGACGTGCGTTTGCTGACGTTTCTCTCTCTCTGTTCGCCGCGCAGGTATCCAAGGTCCGGCGGGCGCGTTCGTGAGCTCCATCACGGGGTGCTACTTCAACGTGATGGGGTTCCCTGTGCACAAATTCGCGAAGGTTGTCTCAGAAATGATCGACGAAGGAAAGATCCGACCGTAGCGGGACGTCGGGGGAGGGCGAGATCGTCCGTCGCGGGGCGGGGCGGTCACCTCTCGCGCGGCCGGCGTCGGCGCTCGAGCCTTTTCGTTCGTCGCCGTTCACTTCTTTCTCGTTTCGGACTTTGGCGGCGGCGGCAACTTGAGGGTCTCGGCCACGGACGCCGCGGTGAGGTTCATCGTCGACTTGTCCATCTCGAACGCCTGGAGTTCACTCTTATAGTTGGCGAGAGAGTAGTTGGTCGCGGCGCTGGCACCCCTCAGGCGGACGAGCGCGCGGTCGTACGCGCGAGCGGCGGCGGCTTCCTCGTTGAAGAGCCCGAGGTAGATGTGCTTGCTTCCCGGCATGCCGATCCTCGCCTCCCACCGCCCGTTCGGGTGGTGCGTCACACCCCGGTAGCCCGACGACCCGCGCGCGAATCCTTGACTCTGCCTGCGAATCGCCATCACGAGCTCCTCGAGGCCGACGCTCTCCATGAACGCGCTCAGCTCGGCGTATTTGGACTCGTGAAAGTTGAGCTTCACCTTTCGCCCGGCTTTGCCTCCCTTGCACTTCATCGCGGCAACGTCGTACGCCTCGGCGGCGTGCTCCTCCTTTTCGTACCCGCCCAAGTACATCTGCTTGCCCGTCTCCTTCACCCAGATGTGCGCCTCCCATCGGCCGCTGCGTTTGTGCTTGGTGACGCCGCGGTACTGGCTCGATCGAGGCTTCCCGTTGTCGTCCACCGCCGCCGCCGCGCCGCTCGCCGTCGGCGCGACGTGCTTCAACTCGTGGATGTTCCCGAGCTCCGCGTTCTTGCGCGCGTCCGGCGTCGCCGTCGGCGGTTTGCTTGTCGTGCTGCTGCTGCTGTGGTCATCCGAACCCGCGCGCGGGTGAGCGCCGCCGTCAGCCGCCGCGCGCTCACCGTTCGCCGCGGGACGTTTCATCGCCACGAGCGAACGCTTCCTCGAGCCCGCTGCGGGCTCGACGACGGTGGACTTGAGCAGCGTGGCCGTCTCGAGACCCGTCGTCTTATCGTCCACGGTTTCGAACGCGCTCCCTTCGGCGATCGCGCCGCGCACGGCGGCGGCCGCCGCGCACGCGATGCGCATGTTCTCGTCGGTGTCGAGACCCTCGGCGGCGTTCGCAGGGGCGTCGGGGCGCTTGCCCAGAGCGTTGGGCTTGAGCTGGGCGTGCGCGGCGTCGGCCTCCTTCTTCGGCGGGACGGCGTTTTGCGTCGCCCCGTCGAGGTGGTCGGGGGGATGGGAAATGTCCTCTCCGAATCCGAGGTCTGCGGGGACGAACGGGAACGAGGCGCGGGAGGGGAGAGGGGCGCGTCAGAGAAGGCGACGAAAGAACGCGCGGGCCGGACCGTCTCTTCCCCCAAAAAAAAACCCTCTCGTCGTTCGCGCGGCGCCGCGGGGGACGCGTCTCGGAGATGGAGGGGGCCAGGTCGGTCGTCGCGAAGGTCGCGCGAACGGTGGTGGCGGACCTAGTAACTCCGTGTCCGTGAGGAAGGTGGATGGGACATCCCATTCCGAGAGCATGCGAGAGGAGAGGAGCTCCTGCGCGCCCTCGGCGGGGAGGGCGTGGCTCGCGTTCGGCTGGTTTGAAAAGTTCTGCGGCGTGCCTTCCATCACGCGCGTCCCCACCCGCGAGAGGACGACGAAGACCCGCCGTCGACGAAGAGATCGACCCTCGCGTCCGACGCGCTCGCGTGCGGCGGCGTGCGATACGCCCCTCGGAAGGCGGGGAAAGGCGAAGACGGTCCCCGCTGAAGTCAACGTGCCAAACGTCGTGGCTTTTCCAAGGACAGTTCAGCCCCTCGCGCGTCGGCTAGTCCAAGAATCGCGCCGCACATATCCAATCCGCCCCTCGGACGAACAAACCTCGTCCGTCGTTTTCTCGAGGTCGGACGTGACGACTTAAAACTCTCGGGCCAAGGGACGCGGCTCGTTCTTCAAGGTTTTTGAAAGTGATGATACACGTAGATTACGGTGCGTTTTTCGTTTGGATTGGAAATAATTTTGGTTCGACGCGTCTCGCCCGCGCGGCGCGTCGATCAGTCGCTCTCCTCCTCCGACGACGACGCCTCCTGGAGCCACTCGATGAAAGGTTTCGCCTTCTCGAGGAACCGAGCGTCCATGTCGGGGTCGAGCGCCGCCGCGGCCTCCTTCGCCTGTCCCCACGCGATGACCGCCTCTTCGGAGAGGACGTCCTCGTCGTAGAGCACCTTGAGCGCCAGCCCCGCCGCGCCGAGGTACCGGACGCCCCCCGTCCGCTTCACGAAAGGGCTCGCGGACAGCGCCAGCGCCTCCATCTTCTCGATCGCCTTCACCTGATCCGCGCGCTTCTTCAGGAGCGTCTCCAGGAGCTCACAGTTCGGCTCGAGGCGCTTCTTGAGCGCCGCGAGGAGCTCCTTATCCGTGCCGCCGGCTTCCGCCGGGTGCACCTTCGGCGCCCCCTCCGGGAGGTTGGCGGGCGCGGGGAGGACCATGGACAGCACCGCGACGGCGGCGAACGCGGCGGTCTCGCTCGCCGAGCGTCCCTTGGACTCCGCGAGCGCGTTCAGCGCCTGCGCCTCCGCGTCCACGTCGCGGGGTTTGTCCTGGAAGCCCAGCATCGCGACCTCCACGTCGTGCTGGTACTCCGCCTCCGCCTTGTCCGCCTCCTGCTCGGCGCCCGGTCCGAGCGCGGCGCGGCGCAGGGTGCGCATGGAGTAAAAGATGGCGGTGCCGTCGCGTCGGAGACGACCGAGGAACTGCTGGAGATCCTCCCACGCGAGGAGCCGTCCGAGGTCCTCCTGCAGCAGCAGGGTGTCCACCGCGGGACAGTCCGTGCCGTAGATGGAGGAGTAGTCGACGACGAGCACGTTGAGCGGGGGCGCGCGGCCCTTGAGGGAGTCCGGGACGGTGAGCAGCGCCTGGTTGTAGAGGCGCTTCACCATCGGGTCCGTGCCGCTGCCGCACGCGTACGCGATGCCCTTCGAGAGCATGACGAGGGTGTCGATGTCCGACTCGAGCGCCTCCGCGACGGACACCTTCAGCATCGGGCGGAGGGTGATGAGGCCGATCTGTCCCTCCGTCTCGTCGCCCATCTGCGCCTCCTCCTCCTCGTCCTTCTTCTTCGCCTTCTTCTCCGCCTTGGCCGACTCCTTCATCAAGCGCTCGGCTTCCTTGAGCTTGTTGTTGAGCTTGTGCACGTCCTGGATCCACTCCTCCTGGTCGAGATATCCGGCAAGAATCATGGCCACCTTGCGGGGATCGATGCAGCCGACCATGGTGACGCCCTCCTTGGAGAGCGCGCCGCGGATGCCTTCGTGCTTCTTCGGCGCGCCCTGCCCCGTCGCCCACTCCTTCTTCAGGCGCGTGAAGTCGGCGTAGGACAGACCCTTGAAGATCGGCTCCACGGCGAGGCGGAGGGACTTGACGTCGCCCTGGATTTTCTCCCACTCCCCGCCGGGACCCTTGATGTCCATCAGATCGTTCCCCTGGCGGCTGGAGAGATGCCGAAGCAGGAGCGTGGGCATGCGCGCGTCCTTCATGATCCTCTGGAACTCCGCGTAGTTGTCGAAAATTCCGAGCGGGCTGATGGGCGCGAGCGAGCTCTTCTCCTCGCTCCATACGTGCAGCGTGGACATCGGGAGGTCGTACGGCTCGAGGCTGATGGTGATCTGCCTCGCCTCCACGGGCCCGCGCCACCACTGTTCGAGGCCCTCCCACGGCCCGAGCGTCGCGGACGCGAGCACCGCGGCGATGGGCATGTGCGACTGGATCGTGGACACGACGCCGAGGACGTTGGGGTCGAGGTGGATCCCCATGTTCGGCTCGTCGAAGTACAGGAGCAGGTTGTTCTTGTGGTAGAAGCTCTCCGGCTTGGCGTTGTGCGCCGCCTTGAGCAGCGACGCGGTGGTGTTCAGATCCGCGATGATGATGTCCGGCTTCCCCGCGCCGCGATCCTTGAGCTTGTACCCCACGTCGGCGGCGTACTCCAGCTGCTGTTCGATCGTGCCGGAGCCGGCGCTGAGCTTCTCGCCGATCGCAGCCTTCGCGCGCATCGCCTTTCTGTTCCGCGCTTTATCGCGGATGGAGTACGGGCGCCTGACCTGGTGCAGGGTCCCGTCCCCGGAGTGGTCGCGAGCGGCGGTCCAGTACGGCGCCGCGTGCGCCTCGCACTCCTGCCCGACGCGCTTGAGCACCTGCTTCGTCGGCACGGAATACACGAGGATGACGTTCGGGTGCTTCGTTTTCAGCAGGCGCAGGTGCACCATGAGCGCGGTGAACGTCTTACCGGACCCCGTGGGCGTGGAGAGGATGACGTGCAGGGGCATGGGCATCGGGGTGTCGTTCTGTGTCGCGCGGGACGTCGCCTCGTAGTGCTTGTCCAGCTCCACGAGAAGCTCGTGCTGGTGCTTGTACATGCGCGCGACGCCGCCGGACTGCGCGCCGCCCTTGTTCGTCCAGAGGTGCATCGCCTCGAACGCCTGGTCCTTGATCCGGTTGCTGCATTGGTCCCACACGATCTTCGCCGCGATCGCCTCCACCGAGCCCTCCCCGTGCTTCAGCGCCTCACGGCGGAGGAAGAGGTGATCCGCCGCCTGCGCCTCGACGACGGCGGTGAGCCACCGCAGCGTGTGCTTGCCGTGCTCGCGCATCGCCTTGATCTCGTCGAGCACCGCCTGGGCCCACAACGACTGAAGGCGTTTCTTCTCCGCCTTGTCGTTCGAGGCCTCCTCGTATTTCTTCGGGAAGCACTCCTTCACGAGCGTCTTCCACAGGTCCGCCTCCTTGCGCTGCACGTAGAAAAACTCGAAAACCTTTCCATCCAGGAGACCGGGGGGTGCCTCCAAGGCGCCGTCCCAAGGCGCGATCTCGCGCATGATGCGGAAACCCGCGCTGCCACGAACCTTCGCGACGAGGTCGGGGTTGTCGATGTCCGCCCAATCGTTGCTCTGAGCGCGTTTACGGGGGAGGTGAGAGGGGGCGATCGCGGCGCCAGGTTAATGTCAAGAGTCGGTCGGCGGGGGCGGCGGTCGCTTTTCGTCGTCGCGATCGGGGTGACCTCGCTCGCGCGCGTCCGTCTCGAACGCACCGTCAGACCGGAACCGACGTCGACGGTGAGCGTGGGGTCCATGACGGGGTCCATGTCCGCTCCGATGTGTCCATCGTCGTCGGACGAGTAGGCGCCGTCATCGCTCATCTTGTCTGACTTTTTGGCGAACGGAGGTCTTTCTTTGCCCCGTCAGTCGCAGGCAGGTCACGCGCGCGCTGCTTCGCGTTCTCGTTCACGCCGGGCGCAGGGATTCGTCGGGACGATCACCGAGAGTGCCTCAGCGATGGGCGTTCGGCGTGCCCGCGCCGGCGGAAAAGGGCTAGCCCGTGCGAGTCACACCGTGGTCGCCTCGAAAGGCACCCACCTTGAGTTCTGAGCCGGGGTGAGAGAGTGCGGCTGATCACGTCTCGGGCACTGACTGCAGGTTTAGGGTTTATTTGTGGATAAAGGTGGCCACGGACGCCGCGATGTTCTCGCCTCGCGACGCCGTCCGCGTGACAGACGCGTGGACGCCGTCGCGCCGGTGACCTCACAGCGAGTAACTCTCACGACTGTCGCGTGGACATTGAGACATGGCGGTCCGTAGGAGCCGGCCTGGCGCGCGAAGGCAGAAGGCGTACAGCCAAATCGTCAACTGCCGCTCGGAGGAGCAGTACGCCAAGGTGCACAAGCAGGCGGGCGAGAAGGGCTTGGTTCTCGTGGAGTTCGTCGCGGGGTGGAGCACGTCGTCCAAGACGATGCAACCGTATGTCGAATACCTGTCGAAGAGCGCGGAGTTCAAGAAGGTGAAGATCGTTCGCGTCGACATCGACGCGCTCCCGGCGTTGGCGAAGGAGTGCAACGTGAAGTCGCTTCCGACGTACCAGTTGTACCGCGCGGGCGAGAAGCTCGAGGAGATGTCGGGCGCGAGCGGGCACACGCTCATGACGATGCTGAAGACGCATATCGTGAAGGATGTGAAGAAGAGCGGGCCGGGTAGGCTCATCGGGCTCGTCGCCGGCCTACTCCTCGGCGTGTTCGGTCTCTTGAAGCTCAAAGATCAGATCGAGGAGTGGGAGGCAGAGGAGGAGGAGCGCTTGGCCATCGCAGAGGCCGAAGAAGAGGCCCGGCGTATGGCGGAAGAAGAGGCGGCGAGGGCGCGGAAACGAATGCAGCAGGCCCAGGCCGCCAAGGCCAGGGCCGCGAACTCCGCGAGGTCGTGATGGCGGCGGACGCGAGCGAGAGCGAGAGAGGAGAAAAGACAGCAGCGGCGGCGGCGGCGTGATGCAAAACGACAGAAGCGCACGGCGCAAATTGTTGGATGGCATCACAACCCGAACTGATCAAAAGCGGCGTGGTGTTGGGGCTGCGCCGGGGGCGCCTGTTGCGGCTGACCGCCCCCGGAGAAAAGATCGGCGGGGGCGGCGCCCGGCGCACTCGCATCACCCAGGCCACCAATCCCTCCCATCCCGCCAGTGCCCCCCATCACCCCACCTCCCGTCATCCCGCCCATGCCTCCCATCACTCCACCTCCCGTCATCCCGCCCATGCCTCCCATCACCCCACCGCCCATCATACCGCCGGTGCCTCCCATCTGCTGCTGCTGCATTTGCTGCTGCTGCATTTGCTGCTGCTGCATTTGCTGCTGCTGCATTTGCTGCTGCTGCATTTGCTGCTG
>MDSW01137857.1_pt1 | contig 10718 bp, 18 predicted proteins | sample 811171 | NCBI WGS metagenome assembly MDSW01 (sample SAMN05326641, study PRJNA326480) | marine metagenome | isolation source: seawater | place: Atlantic Ocean: North West | collected 2012 | reverse complement strand
TTAGGATTAAATTACGTTATATTTTAAAATGGCAAAAGAATTAAATGAAGATACGGGTTTTGTATTAAGTATTAAAACCTTAATAGCTATAGGTTTTGCAATGGCAACCTTAATAAGTATGTGGTTTATGCTTCAAGCTGATATTGCTGAGGCAAAAGAATTACCACTTATACCACCAGATGAAGTAACTCGTATGGAGTTTAACATGAAAGACCAAATGATCCGTAATACTATTATGGATACACAAAAAGACGTACAAGAAATAAAAGCGTCTATAGAAAAAATAGAAGATAAACTATACAATAGATAATGAAAAAATTAATATTTATATTAATGCTATTGTGTAATATGTCTTTTGCGCAAATAGAAATAACGCACTTTAATGCTGAGTGGAACAAAGCTAATGATGTTGATTGGTTTATGGATCTTGAAGATTGTAAAACTAAAGGTTATACAGATATAGCTAAAAATACAGAAGCTCAAACAAAATATAAAATAGCAGTTGTACCTACTATTATTATATTTAAAGATGGTGAAGAAGTTGCTAGATTTCAAGCTGATCTTAGTTTTAAAATGGTGGCAACTAAAGAAGAGGTACAAGAAGAAATAGATAATCAATTAATGAGTGACTTTTAATTATGCCAGGATCAGAAAGACAAAATAACATGTTTGAAGCATCACCTTTGGATTTTAAACAAAAAGGTAATCCTTTTCCTGTAACTAGTTGTGGACGCAGAAGAAATGATGGTTCACCATTGTTTAAAAGAAAAAAAAGTAACGAACCTAGAAAAACTACAAAAGGTAAAGGTCGTAACTTTAGAACGGTCAAAGAGGGCGCTGGGATGACCGCTAAGGGAGTTAAAGAATATAGACGTAAAAACCCCGGGAGTAAGCTTAAAACAGCTGTAACAGGAAAAGTTAAACCTGGCAGTAAAGCCGCAAAAAGAAGAAAATCGTTCTGCGCTAGATCAAAAGGTTGGACCGGCGAAAGAGGTAAAGCAGCTAGACGTAGATGGAAATGTTAAAAAAATAAATTATGCCATATAAATCAGACGCACAAAGAAAAGCTCGTTGGGCAAGTGAAGCCGACGGTGGTAAAAATAATCCAAATAAAATGAAAAAAAGCTCAGCACTAAAAAAAATATCAGCCGCTTGTAAAGCTGCTGCTAAACGTAAATTTAAAGTATGGCCTAGTGCTTATGCTTCTGGTTGGGGTGTAAGATGTACTAGAGCTGGTGGACCAAGTAATTTTGGTGGGGGTAAAAAGAAAAAGTAATGTTTAAAGATTTTGACATATCAAGTTTTAAAAAACAAAAACCACCTAGTGATAATAGCTTTGATACTGATCAAGAAATTAAAGCTCTTAAAAAAATACCACTAAGAAAAGAGTTTGTTAAAAAATATGATGATATAGAATCTGCTTTTAAAAAAACTGCAGAAGAGCAAGATATAAAAGATTATGATAAAAACATTGCCGCAAAGCTTATAAAAGATTCTGCACCTGTGATATTAGAATTAAAGAAACACCATAACAGAAAAAGACCATATGAGCTAGATAAAAATTTAAAAGCAATAGTTTTAAAATCTATGCAAACACCTTCTTATCCATCAGGACATTCTGTTCAAGGTATGTTAATAGGTAATGTTTTAAAAATGAAATATGGTAAGTCAGCGTTTATGCAAACTGCAAAAAATATATCTTATAGTAGAAGAGTTGCCCGTGCTCACTATGAGTCAGATAGTAAAAAGGGCGATGAAATAGGTAACTTAATGTTTAAACATATTAAAAACAAAATTTAAAATGAAAAAACCAATGAAAATGGTAAAAAAAGCCCCAGCTAAAATGGCAAAAAAATCACCAACTAAATTTAACAAAGGTTTAAAAGCAGCTTCTGCGGCTGGAAAATTAGATAAAAATCCTAAATTTAAGGCTGCTGTTGACAAAGCGTCTGTAGCTAAAATGAAAAAAGCTTCAGCTATGAAACTTAAAAAAGAAGAAGGCGCTGCAATGAAGATGAAGAAAGCTGCAATGAAACTTAAAAAAGACTCAGCTATGATGATGAAAAAAGCTGCAATGAAAATGAAAAAAGTTTCAGCTATGAAAATGAAAATGAAGTCAGCTACTAAAATGAAAAAGAAGTAATGTTTGTTCAGAAGAACAATCCTATAAAGAAAAAGCAAAAAGGCGGAGGCACACGTAAAACGTGTTTGCCTGCCGCTAAAATTGCTAGCATGAGCAAAAAAGAAAGACAACGTTTAGTTGCCGCTAAACAAAAGTCTGGTAAAGAAGGTAAGTATAGGCGTTCTAAAAGTACAAATGTAAAAGGCGCTCGTAAAAAAGGCGCTACATTACGTGACTGGTTTCAAAAAGAAGACTGGAGACAGGTTAACAATCCTAAAAAGAAATGTGGAGAAAAATAAATTATGTATACTTATAATATAAAACTAGACAGAGTGCTAGATGGTGATACTATTGATGCTACTATAGATTTGGGATTTGATATCCATGTTAAAAAAAGAATTAGGTTTCAAGGAATAAACGCTCCAGAAACAAGAACAAAAGATTTAGAAGAAAAAGCTAGAGGTCTGGCTGCAAAAGATAGATTAAAAGCCATATTGGAAGGCGCGAAAACAATACGGTTGTGTTCTCATGGTGTTGGTAAGTATGGTAGATGCTTAGGTGAGCTGCATGTTGATGTTGTTGACGGTAAAGAACAATTAACTTTAGCTAATGTAAATGAATTATTAATTAAAGAAGGTCATGCTGTAGAATATTATGGCGGTAAAAGATAGAAATATGAAAGAAAAATTTTGTAAATGGATTCAAGCTATAACGTTTGGATTAGTGTGTTTTAACTGGTGTGTTTGTTGCTGTGAACCGGGTAAATGTTGTAAAGAGTAATGAAAAATTTATTATTAATATTATTATTGTTTTTAGCAAGTTGTTCTGTAAAAAAAGAAGCTTGTAAAAAAGATTGTTGTAAAAAAGAAACAAAAAAATGTTGCGTAAAGTACTTGTAAGATGAAAAATTTAATACTACTATTATTACTACCTATATTTAGCTTTGGACAAGTTGTAAATACTTTTCCCTGGATAAATGATTTTGAAAACGGTGTAGCTTTACAACAAGACACAAATGATTTTGGTGATTGGTTGTTACATCAAGGAGCAACAAGTTCTTTTAACACGGGACCAGCAGGAGATCATACGACAGGTAGTGGTATTTATTTTTATGTAGAATCTTCTGGGCAAAATTATGGAGGCAAAGTATTCACGGTTTATACTCCAATGTTTGATATATCACAAACGCCTGGTAAAGTTTTATCTTTCTGGTATCACATGTATGGTACTGCTATGGGTGACTTAGAAATAGGTGTATTAGATAGTGCTGGTTATACAGCATTAGATACTATATCTGGAAACCAAGGAGACCAATGGAAGCTTGCTTATTACCCAATAACATCAACTACACCATTTAAAATAAAGTTTAAAGGTATTACTGGTTCTAGTTATACTAGTGATATATCTATAGATGATGTAATGATTAGTGATCCATATTCAGTTATATATGGCTGTACTGATACTGTATCATCTAATTATGATTCAACGGCTACACATAGTGATGGCTCATGTATATATTATTATGGTTGTATTGATCCTAACGCTACAAATTATAACCCATGGGCTAATGTAGATAATGGTTCTTGTATTCAGGAAGTGGTTTGCAACCCTGGTCAATCTTTAATAGATATAGCTATAAAATTGGATAATTGGCCAACTGAAACCTCTTGGTTGATATATTCTGCTACAGATACATTTGCATCAGTTAATTCTGGTACTTACGATTATACACAAACAGGACAAACAGTACATACTCAGGTTTGTGTACCTGTTGGTGATACTATAATGTTTACAATTAATGATACATATGGTGATGGTATTGGTGGTGGTTCTGTAGTTGGTGGTTGTTTAGTAACAAACTTAGACTGTCAAGATACTGTATTTTTATTAAGTCCGCCTAATTTTGGTTATACAGCATCGTCTAATGCTTATGTATCTGCATCTTGTAATAATGATACTACTATATATGGTTGCACTACCCCCGCTTATTTAGAGTATGATTCACTTGCAACAGTTGATGATGGTAGCTGTATGACATTAGCCACTTATGGCTGTACTGATGCAACCCAGTTTAATTACGATCCTACAGCTGATCGTATGTTGTTAACATCACCTTGTACTTATGATTTAATATTATATGATGATGGTGGTGATTCATGGGGTGCTTGCTGGTTAGGTGTTGAGCAAGGAGATTCATTGTGGCAATTTAAAATAACTAACAATGGTGTTTATTCTGATACATTTGAATTAGTTCTTAATTCTAATGATGAGGTTTATTTCTACTATTTTGAAATACCTACACCTCAACAAAACGCCCAACAGTTAGATATACAAACGATACAAAATTCATTTAAACTAGAAAATAGTTATGGAACTATAATACACCAAGGTAATAATCCTTGGCCTGGTCCAAATGAAAATAAATTAAGAAATTATAAAAGTGCTTTAGATATATACGAAGCACAACCTTATTGTGGTAACGAGTGTATACCGGTAGTAACAGGTTGTATGGATGTTACAGCATATAACTATAATGCTTTAGCAAATACTAATAGTACATGTTATTATAGTCCTGGTTGTACTAACGCTGGTTACTTAGAATATTACACTCAAGGTTTTGTAGCTGATATAGATGATGGTAGCTGTAGTGTTTTAGCTGAGTTTGGTTGTACTGATCCTTCTGCTTTTAACTATGATCCAAATGCTAATGTAGATAATGGCGGTTGTATACCAGTTGTAATTGGTTGTATGATACCAGGGTCTTTTAATTATAACGCACAAGCAAATACGCCTGGTAATTGTATACCTATTGTATATGGTTGCACATCACCTATAGCGTTAAATTATAATCCAAATGCTAATACAGATGACGGTAGTTGTATAGGTATAGTTTATGGTTGCACAGATCCAACAGCGTTTAACTTTAATCCTAACGCAAACGTAGATGATAGCACTTGTATACCTGTTTTATATGGATGTACAGATGCTACTATGTTTAATTACGATCCTAACGCAAATACAGACAATGGTTCGTGTATTCCTTTTGCTTACGGGTGTACAGATAGTACAATGTTTAATTATGATCCGCTAGCAAACACTGATAATGGAAATTGTGTACCTTATATTTACGGTTGTACTGATCCTAGTATGCTTAACTATAATCCGCAGGCTAATACAGAGGATTTTAGTTGTATTGCTTTTGTTTATGGATGTATGGATTCAACAGCTCTTAATTACGACCCATTAGCCAATACTGATAATGGTTCTTGTATAGAAATAGTATATGGTTGCATGGATCCAGATGCTTATAATTATGACGAACTAGCGAATGTAAATGATACTTTAGCTTGTTTGTACAGTGCTAATTGTATAACGGGTCCTGGTTTACCTTATTGGTTAAACGATCCTTGTTATGCTTGGGTATTATCGGTAGATGATTATTGCTGTGAAAACGAATGGGATACAATATGTCAAGCAACATATGATTACTGTGATGGTACTTGGTCTGGACCATTACTAAGTAGAGTTCAACCTAAAAGCAAAGAGCTAATAATGATTACTGATTTATTAGGTAGACCAACAAAAGAAAATAAAAACGAACTTCTCTTTTACATTTATGACGATGGTACAATTGAGAAAAAATTAATCAAACAATAATAATTAAAAAGTAAAAAAATGGCAACAACAACGGCAACAATAACGCTTTCTAGTGCAGATTTGCTTAGCGACAACTTATCGTTGTCGGCTACTACAACTTTAAATAAGCATAATACAACTGCAACTGGATTAGACGAAATGAGAATGGAACGATTGGAAATACCAATTGACGATTATGGTGGTGGAACAGCTACGCAATATGATCTTATAGCTAATTCTGCTGCATTATTAGATAAACCTAGTTGGGTTTATATAGCAAATAAAAATACAGACGCTACGCACTATGTGACAATATCTATAAAAGATGATATTATTGGTAAATTATACGCTGGTGATTGGATGTTTATCCCATGGAGTTGTGATTTAAACGCTGCTTTGGGATCAGCTGTAGAAATACAAGCTTATGTGGCTACGGCTAAAATAGAGTATGTTTTATTCCATGATGGTGACACATTAACAGCAGCTGCTGACTCATAATAGTAATTAACAATATAAATAAATAAATAAATATGGCAACAATAAATGCAACAATTACATTATCAAGCGGTGACATGATGGATAATGCTGTTTCTATAAGTAACACATCCACATTGACAAAAGCTGGTAATGATACTGGTTTATCAGAAACTAGTGGTTTAGCTAGAAAAAAGACTAGTACTGGTTCTAATACTGTTTTATTAAATACAGACGCTGGTATAGGTACTGACGCTACTGCTGGTGGAGCTAACAAAGTATATATTAAAAACGCTAACGATAGAGGTGATGGTACTAAATATGTAACAATACTTCTTGAAGATACAGAAATAGGTAGATTATATGGTGGAGACTGGCTATTTATGCCTTGGGATTCTACTAGTAGTGGTAAAGATATTGAGTTTACTGCTAGTGATACTACTGAAACTACTTTAGAATATATACTATTTTTTGAATAGTAAATGGCAAAGTATTTTAATATAACAGGCGAATCTACTCAAGAGTTATTAAAACCAGGTGACAAAGTTAAAGTTAAAAAAATGTCTTTAACTAATGTTGAGGGAACTAATAAATGTACCGTTGATTTATATATTGAAAAAAAGCTTACAGGAAGATTTTACCTTTTAAAAGGGGTAGAACTTCCTATAGGTACTTCTTTAATATATGGTGATGTTTCATTTAGTAATAACGATGGAGAGTTTGGTTTGTATATTAAATTAACAAAATCAGCTTCTGAAACACCCGCTGTAGATTTAATAATAAATTAATATGAAATTTATAGGGCAATTTATACAAGACTTTATAGCGAGGTTTCGTAATGATGTATACTTAGAAGATGTATCTACTGGTACTATAGAGTCTGGCGGTAATTTAGGATTAGACTCTAATAATAAAATTGTAAAAAATACAGTAAGCGGTAGTTCTGAATTTACATTAACAGGTGATAGTGGTAGCGATCAGGAAATAACGAGTGGTAACACTTTAACTATATCTGGTGGCAATGCTATTAGCACCACTGTTAGTGCTACTGATACACTTAGAGTAGATCATGATGACACCTCATCACAAGCTAGTGTAAACAATAGTGGTAGAACTTTTATACAAGACATTACACTAGATACTTATGGTCATGTTACAGGTATAACTTCTGCTACAGATTCTGATACTCATTCTGGTGATATAACAGCTGTTAATATAACTACAGATAGTGGTGGCGGCGAGGCAAGAGTTGCGGTGGCTTCAGGTGACGCAGATTTTAGTATATTGGGTACTTCCGGTGTTGGTGTAACTAATAGTGGCACAGAAATTACAGTAACTTCTGTGCCAGGTGAAATAGATCATGATTCGCTTTTAAACTTTACAGCAAACGAACATTTTACTCAAGCTAATATTACAACTGTTGGAACTATAGGTACTGGTGTTTGGCAAGGAACAGCTATAGCTACAGATCAACAAAAACATTTAGCATGGTTTAGAGTAACTGGTAATAGCACTGGAGATGGAACTAATTACGAAATGTCAGTTAATTTAGATAATGATGACGCGCCTTGGTTACATAATGTTAGTATTGGAAGCGCTGGTACTACTGCTACAACGGTTCAAAATATGATAAGATCTGGTGGTAGAGTTATGCCACGAGCTGGAACAGTTAAAAGATGGACTGGGTGGGCTACTACCGCTGGTAGTTCTACAGTTGATATTGCTTTATTTAAAATGACTCCAGCTAGAAACAATAATACTGATGTTGCGCCAGTGTTAATACAAAACACTTCTTATTCAGCTTTAGGTAATGCTAAGGCTGAAGATTTTGATGAAACTTCTTTTACCGATGCGGATTTAGCGGCGGGAGATATATTGATTTCTGGAATAAAGTGTCAAAATAATAAAGCAACTTATTTTACTAGTACTGTAGAAATTGAGTGGGATTAATAATATAATAAAATGATAAGTAAACATATAAGTTATAAAGAAGGTGTGTATAGCAACACAGCAATGAGAAGAGGTATAGACAATACGCCTACAGATGATCATCTTCATTTTATGAAGATAATAGCAGAAGAAATATTTGAACCACTTAGAGCTTATGTTGGTGGACCAATAAAAATAAATAGTTTTTATAGATGTCCAGAGCTTAACAAAGCTATTGGTGGATCTGCAACGTCACAACATTGCAAAGGTCAAGCTATGGATATAGACGATACTTTTGGACGTATGAGTAACGCTGAGATGTATCATTGGATAAAAGAAAACTTAGACTTTGATCAAATGATATGGGAGTTTGGAGATGATGATAATCCAGCGTGGGTACACGTTAGTTATGTATCACCTGAAAAAAATAGAAATAGATGCTTAAAAGCATATAAAGAAAATAAAAAAACAAAATATAAAGTAATATAAATATGGCAGATTTAGTAGTTACAATTACAGAAAGCGTTACATTAAACGGAGCGGCTCGAGGATCTTCAAACGCGTTAACAATAACAGGTGTGGATGATATTTATCATAGAATTATAACTTGCCCAGCGGCAGATGGTGGCATTAGTGGTACAACTTTAGTGGAATTTAGTGCGGCGGTTAACACGGTAGATGGTTCTGCAGCTTTAGATTTAGATAATGTTAAATATATAAGAGTTACGAACTTAGATTCTAGCAACTCTGTTACTTTATCTTTAATGATATCAGCTGATGAAGATGGGGCAAGAGATGACACTGGTTCAATACTGCTTGAGGCTGGTAAAAGTTTTATAATGGGTACTCCTCACGACGCTATAGCTGTGCACGATAGTAGTGCTGCTGTATTAAATACTTTAGTAGATTTAGAAAGTATTGTAGTAGACCCTATTGGTAATAATGTTCAAGTAGAATTGTTTATTGCTTCAGTTGTATAATTAACAATTACTTAACACAATAAATATTAATATACTATTTAATATAGTGATATTATATTTATGGAAACAAAACAAATAGATCTTAGTCCGTTAATATATGTAACGTTAATGATCACTATCTTTTTGATAGCATTATGATGAGTATTATAACAATTAGTATAATATTATTTTTACTACTTGCAATACAAATATCAAAAGATAGAAAAGATTACTTTGATAGTATAAAAAAAGGGAGCCGTTAAGCTCCCTTTCTTCATTAATAATACAAATTAAAACTGATTGTTCTTTTGATGTTGAACTTCAGTTCTAACCTCTTGAGCTAAAGACTTTACAGTCTGCATAGCTTTTCTAACTCGCGTTCCCGCAGAGTTATTTCCATCAACAAATTTCGTAACGTCAGTCTGACAATCATTGATAACGTCTTGTAAACTGTCGAATAAAGAATCTAATTTATTAAAACTCATATAATTTAATTTAATTTAGTTATTATATTTGATTACTTTTTAACAAAAAATCCTGCTAACATTACTAATACGATTAACCCAGTGAAGCCTCCGTTACCGAACATATCTACTAAAGCAGTTAAGTTAGTAATTACGTCCATGCCCCAAACGTCTCCGCCAGTTAACACATACCATATAATTGTCACTGGTAAAATAGCCATCATTACTGATGCTAATCCACCAAAAAATCCTGTTAAATAATTTGTTACTTTTTCCATTGTTTTTTACTTTTAAATTAATACTAGTTTAAAGTTTGTAAGATATTCCTAATCTAAACTCTCCTTCTCTATTACCTTCAGCATCTTCTTTCATAGGCATCACGTAATAAGGGTCAACGTATAGTTTGTTCCATACATTGAAAGAATATCCAACACCTAATTCCATCTTGTCTTTTATTTCAGCTTCAGAGTCTTTTTCGTGGTTGTATATACAAGTAGCCCAAACGCCATTATATATATCATAACGACCAAGTAACTCATAAGCATCTTCACCGTCCATAGTTGCCGCTACCATTAACTTTTCGTTAACTACATAACCAACACCTATTTTATCAGTGACGTTCCAAGTAGAATCAGCCCCTTCATTCAAAGTTGTTAATCCTACAAATTGCGCTGACGCGATCATTGTAGAAAAAGCAAACAACATTGTTAAAAATAATTTGTTCATAATAATTGTTTTAGTTATAAGCCTGTTATTTCGCAGACTCCACCGGCACAGGCTAATTCACCGGATAGATCTGTTTCGTCAGTAGTTTCTACAATATTAGATAAATTAATATGGTTTAAACTTTTGACTCTTTTATCAAACTCTTTTTTTGTTATATCTTCAAAAGGAGCTTGAGTGTATGTACCACCATCATAAGGTAATACAGATAAACCATTATAACAATCTCTGTTATCCCACATCCATTTACCAGCTTTATCCCAGTCTTCTGCTTTTAAACTAATTGTTGCAGACACATTGTGAGTATTTGATCCCTTACGGTGACCAGGCTTAACCCATTCGGTAGCAACTTTTTTAACTCTTTTAAGTAAGTCAAAAGCAGATTCAGTTCTTAATATTGAACCTTTAGGT
>MDSW01072708.1_pt1 | contig 10718 bp, 10 predicted proteins | sample 811171 | NCBI WGS metagenome assembly MDSW01 (sample SAMN05326641, study PRJNA326480) | marine metagenome | isolation source: seawater | place: Atlantic Ocean: North West | collected 2012 | reverse complement strand
TTTGGTGGGCGTGATAAGAATTGAACTTATGACCTCTACGATGTCAACGTAGCGTTCTACCACTGAACTACACGCCCAATATTTTTAAAAAATTTTTTAATCTTAATTTAAATAAAAGAATTTTAATATTTATAAGTGAAATTCCAAGTTTCTTATACCTTTTGTTATTATTTTTGATCCAATAATTTAATTCATTTATATAGACTCCTAGCTTCTTTTTAGAAAGATTATTTTCATGATCTCTATAAAAAGCTAAAGGTTTTTGTATACAACCTATATTGTAATCACAGCTTAATTTTACAAAAAAGTCAAAATCTCCAATAATATTTGTTTTTTCATCAAATAAAATATTTTCGAAAATCTTTTTTTTTATACAAGCCGTAAGAATACCAATCGAATATTTTTTTAACAAATCTTTTACAATTTTACCCTCAGGTAAATTATAATTATTTTGAATATATTTTGTATTATCTTTTTTAATTGTATAAAAATTTGAATAAACCATTTCAAAGTTTCTATTATTTTCTAAAAAATTTACTTGTTCCTCGATTTTGTTTCTCTCCCAATAGTCATCAGTATCAAGAAAACATATATATTTACCCTTGGCTTTTTGAATTGCTTCATTTCTTGCATGATATAAATTTATAAATTTTTCAGATTTAAATACTTTAATCCTCTTATCATTAAAGGAATCAACAATTTCCAAACTATTATCATCTGAAACATTGTCAAAGAAAATTAATTCCCAATTTTTGAAAGATTGATTAATTATACTATCAATACTCTGCTTCAAAAAAGTTTCTCCATTATGACAATTCATAATTATACTTACAATTAAACTGTTATCTTTCATCATAGGATTTTATTGTTTTTTTTAGGCCATCACTAAGCTTAATTTTTGGTTGCCAATTAAAATATTTTTTAACTTTTTTAATTGAGGGATATAAATTCATAATTTCATCCTTTCTCATTTTAATAGATCCTAGTTCTGGATTACCTGAATTTGTAATAGTTTTAATTTTTTTAATTACATCTTTTACATAAATAGGTTTGCCACTGCCAACATTGAAGATTTCACATCTAATTTTTTTAAGCTGCAAAATTTTTTTAATTAAATCAACGAAATCTTTAATATAGATAAAATCTCTTTTTTGAACACCAGATGTACATTTAAAACTTTTATTTTTAAGGCATGAGTCAATCGTTTGAGGGATCAATCTATTTAACTTTTGTTTTGGCCCGTACACTTGGTAAGGTCGCAAAATTATATATGGAATTTTATATTCTTTATTAATTTTTTCTAAATATTTTGACGCTTTTAATTTTGATGATCCATACCAACTTTTAGGATTACATTTTCTTATTTCTTGTTGAGGTGATTTTAAATCTCCATACTCTAAACTGCTTCCAATTTGAATAAAAGTTTGAATTTCTTTTAATTTAAAAATATCTATTAAATTTTTTGATCCAACATAATGATATAGGTCATTTTCTTTTTTTTTCGAATGATCGATATAACCACTGAGATTTATTACGTGATCAAAATTTTTTGATAATCTTTTTTTTAAATCTTTTTTATTAATTATGTTACAAAATATATATTTTACATTTTTTACTTTTCTATCGCTTTTGGGGTTATTTTTAGATAGAGAGTACAAAAAGTATTTTTTTAAGGATAGATTTTTTAATACGTGATATCCGATAAAGCCGGTGCCACCTACAACTAGAATTTTTTCTTTCACTTGTATATTTTTCTCTTAATAGCTTGTTCTAAAATTTCCTTATCTCTAATTGTGTCCACACATTGCCAAAAACCAAAATGTTTATAAGCACCAAGTTTTTTTAACTTACTAAGTTTTTCGAGCGGATATTGTTCAAGCACAGTTTGCTTGCCTTTGATAAATTTAATAATTTCTGGTTCCATTACAAAAAAACCCCCATTAATCCAACCAGCATCTAATTTCGATTTTTCCTTAAAATATTTTACTGTATTTTTTGAAACTTTAATTCCTCCAAAACGTGCGGGCGGCCTAACTGCTGTTAAAGTTGCCATATATTTATTTTTTTTATGAAATCTAAGCAATTTTTTTAAATTTACATCACAAACACCATCTCCATATGTCAACATAAAAGATCCTTGAATATATTTTTTTAAAAGCTTTATTCTTCCTCCAGTCATTGAATTAATGCCAGTATTTACAATTTTTATATTCAAATTACGCATATTTTTTTTAAAATAATCTTGAATAATTTTACTTTTATATCCTCCTGCAATTAAAAAGTCGTTAAAACCATATTTCAAATAATGATTAATTATTCTTACGATGATTGGTATTTTAACTATTTTTACCATCGGTTTTGGGATGAGCTTTGTGTATTCAGATAATCTTGATCCCTTGCCGCCAGCTAATATAATTACTTTCACAATTTTCTCTCAAATTCCTGTATTTGTTTCGATGTAAAATTTACCATATTTTTTTTTTTGTAATACATTCTATACCACTCTGCGGTCATCTTAATTGTTTCATTAAATGATAATTTGTTTGTCCAGTTTAATTTTTTTTTAGCTTTAGTAGAATTAAGTTTTAAAAGTTTAGACTCACGAAACTTCTTATTTGTATTAATATTCCATTTAAAATTTGGTAAAAATTCATACATTTCGTTCAAAACATCAATTACTCTTTTATTTTGAAAATTTTTTGGACCAAAATTAAATACTTCTCCATGATTATTTTTATTATTTTTTAAGTTTTTTGCTAATATTAGGTAACCTTTTAATACTTCTAGTACATGTTGCCATGGTCTTGTGGAGTTTGGGCTTCTTATTGTTACTGTTTTATTTTTCGACCACGACTTTAAGCAATCTGGTATTACTCTATAATCGGACCAATCTCCTCCTCCAATTACGTTTCCTGCCCTTGCCACCCCGAGTCTTAAATTTTTTTTATTTTTATAAAAACTCTTCACGTATGATTGAATTATAAACTCAGCACAACCTTTTGAAGCACTATAAGGATCGAAGCCACCGAGTAGATCGGTTTCTCTGTAACCTCTTAAAATTTCTAAATTTTTATAACTTTTATCACTTGTGATAATAACTACGTTACATCTTTTTTTTAAAAATTTTACACTTTCTAAGACATTACAAGTACCTATAGCATTTGACGTAAATGTATTAACAGGATCATCATAAGACTTCTTAACTAATGGTTGAGCAGCTAAATGAAATAAAAAGTCTGGTTTAAAATTATTAATAGTTTTTTTTAATTTAGCTAGATCTCTAATGTCTATTCTTTTATCTATTATATTTTTTCTAAGACTTAAGGCTTCAAACAAAGATGGTTTTGTTGGAATATCTTTAGAAACTCCACAAATTCTGGCATTTAATTGTAGCAACCAAAAAGTTAACCAAGAACCCTTGAAGCCAGTATGCCCAGTAATAAGCACCTTTTTATTTTTAAATATTTTATAAAAATCTCTCATAATTTAATAAATATATTTTTTATAAATTTTTGAATTTGAATTAAATATCAATAATTTGTTTTTCTCGATTTTTTTGTATTTAAACAAATTATCTTTAATTTTTATTGTGTTTAAATATTTCCAAATTTTTTTTGAATATGATTCTAATACTGGTTTTTCACAAATGTGAAAGACCTCAAGATTTCTTTCCAGTGCTTCAATTATAGAACCAGTAGGTCCTATAAATACTGAGAAATTATTTTTATTCTTTTTCTTATAAATCTTTTTGGCAATCGTTTTTTTTAGTAATTCTATGAGTTTAATGTGCTTTTTTGAAGAAATACAACTTGGATGATTCCGTATTTCAAAATTTGAAAAATCTGTTTTTTTATATTCTATAAGTTCTTCAAACGAATTGATAATTTTTTTATGATCAAAAATAGTGATTGGTAAAAAAATCTTATTTTTCATACTTAATTGAACTTTTTTTTTAAATCTTGCTGATGGAAAAATCTTAATTTCATTTTTCTTCCAGCCTAGATGGGTTACAAGCGAATATTTTTGAGACAAACTATTAGCGATAAGTTTTTTTGGATGTCCAGGTCTTTTTGCAAGATTCGATGGTAAACCAATAGGGAATGAATGTATGTACCCAACTGTTTCAATCTGCTTGCCTTTTTCACTCGTTTTTTTAAAAATTGCATTTTGATAAGGCTGACCCTCGTAAGGCATAATTATTTTTTTTACTTCATTAATATATTTGCCAAAATCATGATAAATATAATTTGCTAATGTTGAATAGTGGGAAAACTCTTGATTTAGAAATTTTAACTTTTTTTTATTTTTGAAAAAATTGATGAAAATATTTTTATAAAGTACTAAGCTTAATTGCTTCTTTTCATGAACAATAACTATATTACTTGAAATTTTTTTTGGTAATACATTATCTAAATATATTATGTACCACATTACATCTAGACAGTTTTTTGAAGATACATTTAGATGTTTATCGTAAAATTCACCATTATTATTAAAATCTTTTAGATAACCCCAATTTACGATGATAGTTTTATAATTTTTAAAATTTATTGGGGTAATAGTTGAATATCCTCCTGACTTTAAAAGTCTAATTAAATCATTTATTGTCGCGTAGATATAAATTTTTAAAGACTCTATTTTATTGAAAAAAAAAAATAATCTTGAATTTCCTTTTGTGGGAGCAAAAGGACATAGATAAAAATAACCTAACAAAGAAAACTCTAATTCTGAAAATTTTTTTAATTTGAAAAAAAATTTAACCGAATTTAAAAGATTTTTTTGTAATACCTCTATTTTCATTCCCCGCCTGCAATAGTAATAGTCTCATTAGAAATGTAAGAATTTTTTTCAGACGCTAGAAAGAAAATCATATCAGTAATCTCATTTATTTTTGCCGCTCTTTTTATTGGAATTAAATTAATTCTTTTATTTAAATTCTTATTTTTAATTTTTTTATGGATTTTTGTTTTTACAAATCCAACACGTAAAACATTGCTCAAAAGATTATACTGCGTGAGTTTTTTTATAAATGATGGACTAAATTCTAATAGATGTTTAGAGAGAGAATAATTAAAGGTATTCTCTCCACCTCCATATTTCACGCCAATACTACTAACATGTAACATTCTTCCAAATTTTTTCTCTTTCATATTCTTTAACAAACTTTTTTGAATCAATATTGGAATTAAAGAATTTATTTGAAGAGAATTTATCAAGGGAATTAAACTTGTTTTTTGGTAACTGATATTATCGATATATCCTATTAAATTTACGAACGATAAAATGTTAAATTTTTTAATCTTTTTAAAAAACAAATTAATTGCGTTTCTTTTTTTAAAATTTGCTGGAATTAAAAATAACTCTTTTGAATATATTTTTTTTAATTTCTTTAAACTATTATTGTTAGTATTGAAATGAGCGATAACTTTCCATCCTTTTGACAAAAACTTAGATGTAGTTTCTATTCCTATGTCCGAACTTCCACCGAGAATAAGTATTGTTTTATTTTTTTCTTTCATAAATTTCTAAAATAAGATGAGTTTTTTTTTCCCATAAATGTTCCCTCAACGTCGCACAAATTGCATGGAGAAAATTCTCTGTTAGAGTTTACAAGTTTATTTCTAATAGTCATAGCTTTAGAACTAAACCAAATATCAATTAATTTTTTTGTATTAAGGTTTCCGAGAATAATTTTTTTACCCCAATCATGAGGACAGATTAAAACATCTCCCTGATAATCTAAAAAAAAAGTGTAAGCAGGTATATAACATGGTTTTTTAAGTGGCTCAGTTAAAGATTTAATTTTATATTCTGCGTTTTCCATAGTCCCAGATCTATTACTTAAGGTAATACCAAAATCTTCACTTTCAGATAAATATCTATGCCTAACAATATATTGTTGAGTGGTTAAATTAGAGTCTTTACAAAGATTTTCTAAATCATTAGCTTCTTTTTTACCATCATAAGCGCTTATTAAAATCTTACTTAATCCTTTTGAAAATAATTCTTTTAAACGGTTCGCATTGAGGACATCACCATTTGTTACCATTTCAATATTACAATCAGGCAGTTTTTTTCTTGCCATATCAATTAAATTATAAATATTTTTATCTAGCAAAGGTTCTACAAATCCGCTGTATCTAATTGTTCCTTTGTAATTTAATGATTTAAGTTCCTCACACATTTTTGCATGAAGTTCATTTGATATGAACTCTTTTTTATCAATAAATTCTGGGGCACTTCTTGGACAAAAAGAACATTTTCTATTGCAAGTCCCGGACTCACTTATTTCTATCTCCGTTGGTAATGGCAGATCTTTATTTTCATATTTTATAAATTGTAATCTATCCTCAACAGTTTTAGATTTATTTTTAATATTTGGATCTATAAATTTTTTATTCATCTTTTCAAAATTTTCTCAACTTTTCTTAAATCCTTGAATTCATCAACAGCAATTGTATTAGCCTTAAGTTTTATCATTTTTACTTTAAAACCTAAATCAAAAAACCTTAAAATTTCAATATCTTCAATTTTCTCTACTTCTCCCTTTCTTTTATAATTCATAAATTTATAAAGTTCTCGTTTGTTAAAGGCATAAATACAAACTTGTTTAAGATATTTAATCTTATCTTTTTTATTTTTTGATGATGGAACTACAGCTCTCGAAATATATATAAGCTCATTAAACTTATTTAAAACTACCTTGGGAATATTTCTGCTGAACGGGTCTTCTTTTTTTGTAATCTCTGAAAAACCACATATAATATATTTAGGATATTTCTTTTTCGCTGCAATAATTTTTTTGATATCCTTAGGGCTCACAAGCGGTTCATCTCCTTGAACATTAATAAAAATATTTGATTTAACTTTTTTAGAAGCTTGAGCAACTCTATCAGTGCCAGTTAAGCATTTAGTTGAGGTCATTATAACGTTATAGCTGTTTTCTAAAACTTTTTTCTTTATTTTTTGTGAGTCTGTTGCAATATATAAATTCTCTGACCCAACTACTTTTGAACACTTTTCTGCAACATGAATTATCAATTCCTTTCCACAAATCTTAGCTAGAGGTTTCCCAGGCAATCTTTTTGAATTAAACCTTGCAGGAATTATAATAGAAATTTTAGTCATATTTTATTTGTAAATTTTTAAATTGTATTTTGTTGGAGTGATTGAATATAAGCCCAATTTTTTAAATCTCTTTTTTATAAGGTTAAAAATTAATTGAGTCTCATCGTTTTTGGTGTCATCAATATTAAATCCATCAAAACCCGCTAAATAAATTTTTTGAGCTTTGCCAGCTATTGCAATTGCAAAAGAATAGCTTATAGCTAGAGAATTAGGTATTATACAATAATTTTTTTTTATCTTTATTGATTTATTTAAATCGACTGAAATTCCGAAATCTTTTATATTTTTTTTTTTTATTTTTATTTTTTCTGTGATTGTTTTAGGCAACATCGAAAATGGAATAGCTAATTTAGTTCTATTTTCATAAATTCCAATATCAGATAAAATTCTAAATGGGTGGCAAGCTGTTCTTAAATTGATAAAACTCTCTTTAATATTTTTATTTGTGTTTAGACTAATCACAAATAATTTATTTTTTTTAACAAATTTTTCGATTTTTATACTGTGAGAATTTGCCGTTTTACCAGCTCCAATTATAAGAATATCTCTGCCAGCAATATCTGAAAATGGATTCCAATTACCTTTTGCTCTGCCAGAATAGATATTTGTTGGACTGATAAGTTTAAAAGGATTAAATTTTCTGCTATCTGTTAATTTTAGATTATTGAGAATATTTGAGTAAGATTTTTTCGGGTACCTTTTATCAGTTAAAATTTCTTGAATGTATGTAGGATGAATTTTATTTTTAGCTGCAAATTTGTAATATTTATTTGTACCCCAGTTGTACTTTTTTTTTAAAGCATGAAAATGATTTTTGATTAAAGTTTTTACAGACTTAATTTTACTTTTTTTACTTTTATCATTTTTACCGATATGTTTAATTAGTTCTTCTGTTCTTGTGTTACCAGGACCTCTCCCCATGCCTGAAACAGTGCTATCTAACCATTGAATACCAGAATTTTTTCCTTTTAAAGTATTTTTCAAAGCTAAATTAAGATTGTCGTGGGCGTGGATACCTATTGCACCTTTCCAATACCTGCCAAGCAATTTTTTGATAGTTTCAACATTTTTTGGTTTCAGACATCCTAGACTGTCAGCAAAATACAAAATATCAAAATTTTTTTTTGATAAGAATTTTGAAACACTGAGTATTTCTTTATTTTTAAGTTCCGATATTTGCATTAAATTTACAGCTACTAATACATCCTTTTCCTTTAACCAATTTATAATGGGTCCAATCTTAAATATTTCTTGATGATGGCAAGCAATTCTTACAAATTTAATCTTGCTTTTTTTTAAATTTGGAAAGGTTTCGTTACATATTTTAGATAAAATTAAATTATTTTTGAAAAAGTCCCCTGCATTTATCATTACGCCAATACTTAGATTTTTTGGAATACTTAATCTTTTAATAAATTTTTCGCTAGTGAATGCTGTCTCTCCTCTTAACTTATCTTTATTTAAAAATCTAAAACCAAGTTCAACATATTTTATGTCTAGTAATGACATGCAATTTAAATAATCGTTTATAAGTGAAACGTTAAATTTCCAATTATTATGATATCCTCCGTCCCGCAAAGTACAATCAATGTGTTTTATCTCATTATTATTAGCCATAGTTTAATCAATTTAAATTTATTTTTATGTTATCAATAATTGACATTTCATTTGACATAGGGTGTTTAATAAATTTCTCCATAAAAATCTCGTACTTGTTATCATTAATTTCTAAATTGAAATCTGTTGAATGAATATATTTATCATTATCCGAGTCTATATTTAATAATTTAGCGTCAAGAATTCTTGCATTACTGTGCACCCTATAATCGTCGTACGACTTAATAATTTCATTTGATGTCAAAAATATAATTGGTTTTTTAAATATAACGGCATATGAAATTGCTGTAGAGGTATGTGCAAGTACACAGTTACAATTTTTAACAAGGTCAATAGTTTTTGAATTAAATATTTCTCTTCCTTTAAAAAAATTATCATAATCTGAAATATCAGCTCTTGGATGAGCTGCTACAACAATTTTACTATCAAATTTTTTTTCTATTTTTCTAAAAGTCATTGCCAATGAAGGAAAATATTTTTTTGATGTAACTTGTGGTTTTTCACCTCTATAGAACTGTGCTGGATGAAATGGTAGATTTTGATCTAAAAATACAAAATAATTATTAAGGTTAATTTTACTAAAAGAATAGTTGAAAGTATTTTCATAATCTGAGCTATGTGTAAAAATTTTTTTTACAGCCTTTTTAGCATAATCATTATCAACTCCTTTTGATCCAGATATAAAAATATAATCATATTTGATTTTTTGAAAAATTCTATCTCTCAAACGAGTATTTAAAATTGAATAGATTTTTTTTAAAAATAAAAGTGGATTTTTCAATAATCTTAAAAATCTCAAAATTTTTTCTTTATTAGTTCTTATAATATTTGGAACTAAACCAAATTGAAAATAAACTAACTTTATATCAATGCTTTTTAAAAACTTTTTAAAATAGAATGAATCTTTGTTTCTTGCTGAAATAAAGTCGAAAGCATAGCTAAAACTTTTTTTATTTTTGGCCAAAAAATCCTCAAACTCTTTAAAGTTTTTTACTTTGACATAATTCTTATATTTAAATATTTTTTGATCTTTTAAGGTTAAATTAAATATTTTTTTATTTAAATATGGTGCTAAATCTAATACCAGGACATCGTAAGCTTTACTCAATTTTTCAACAAAAAATCTATCATAATCTCTTTTAGAAAATCCTGTATCAGTTAAAATCATTATTTTTCTCACTTAATTTAAAATATTCTGTTCATTGATATTAAATATTATAATTATCTGGTTTATAATTTTTAGTATTTTCGGAATTAGCAAACCACTCTATAGTTTTTTTTAAACCCAGCACTAACCCTTTTTTATTTACGTATTTTGGTTTCCAATTTAATAATTTTTTAGCTTTTAAATTTTTTGATTGAAGTTTTAGAACTTCACTTTTTTTTGGCCTTACCCTTTTTTTATCTAAAATAATTTTTACATTTACTGATAATATTTTTGATATTGTGTTTACTAAGTATTTAATTGAATAATCGAAACCAGTTCCAAGGTTTATTACCTCTCCGTTATTTTTTTTATTTATTGATTTTATAAAACCATTAATTGTGTCATCAATGTAGGTAAGATCTCTAGTTGTTTCAATATTGCCAAGTTTAACAAAGTTTTTTCCAGATAAAATTTGAGTAATTATAGTTGGTATAACTGCTCTTGCTGATTGTCTTGGACCATAAGTGTTAAAAGGCCTTAGAACAGTAACTGGCAAATTATAGGTTTTATAAAAAGAAATAGCTAGTTGGTCTGCAGCAACTTTTGATGATGCATAAGGAGACTGTGAATTTATTGGATGTCTCTCATCTATTGGGGTGTAAATTGGAGTGCCGTAAACCTCGCTGGTTGAAGTATGAATAATTTTTTTTATCTTCAAATCTTTTGAGGCTTGTAAAATATTTAAAGTTCCTATCACATTAGTATCGTAATATGATCTTGGTGACTTATACGAATAAGGTATTCCTATTAGTGCTGCTAAATTAAT
>MDSW01037792.1_pt1 | contig 10719 bp, 11 predicted proteins | sample 811171 | NCBI WGS metagenome assembly MDSW01 (sample SAMN05326641, study PRJNA326480) | marine metagenome | isolation source: seawater | place: Atlantic Ocean: North West | collected 2012 | reverse complement strand
TAGATAATTTATATTTTTCTACCACTGGTTATAGAACATATATATCTGATGCTCTTCTTTACGATAGTAATTTTAATGGAGGATCTGGATATACTAATACCCAAAAAGATCTAAAACAAAAAGGATTGGAAACTAACCTTGTTTTTGGAAATAAACTCCAAAAGTTATCTTTGTTTAATATAATATCCTCAAGTAAAAAAACAGATGGAAGCCATCAATTAAACAGACCTGACATGACTTATGGTTTGAATTATTTTAAAAAAATTAGTTCAAATATGCTTGGAATTCTAGATTTTAATTTAGATTACAAACACTATGGTAAAGTATTTGATTATAATCCTGGAATAACAAAAGTAGATAGTACTGATCTTGTGAATATATCTTTATCTAAAAACTTAGATAAAAATTATTTTACCTTAAAAATTTCAAATTTATTTGATGAGGGATATCAGCGTCCAGTAGGTTATTCGCAAAATGGTAGGCAGATAACCTTAAGTTATAAGAGTAAATTTTAATAAATTTGCTTTAGTAGTTGTAATTATATATTACTTTAATAAAAATTAACAAATGAGTAATTTTAAAATATCTGTTGGTATTCTTTTAGTCCTAGCAACTTCTAGATTTATTCCTCATCCACCAAATTTTACAAGTTTAATTGCTTTAAGTTTTTATGTACCAGCATTTTTTGGTTTAAAATATATCTGGATAGTTTTTATAGCATATTTTATCACTGATATTATTTTAGGTTTGCATTCTACTTTATTATTTACCTGGGGTAGTGTTGTACTCATAGGTTTTATTTCAAAATATTTAAATCAATCAGTGAAATACAGATTATTTGGAGCACTTTTTGCCTCTCTATTGTTTTTCGTAATTACTAATTTTGGTGTTTGGTTATTGGGAATGTATGATTATAGCTTTAAAGGACTTTTAGAAAGTTATATTATGGCTATTCCATTTTATAAAAATACCATTTTATCAACTTTAATTTATAGCCTTATAATTGAGACAATATTTAAATTTTATACTTTAAAGACATCTGAAAAATCATTTTTAAAATAATATTTTAAATTGTAATAGAAGTAATGAAAAAAGTATTTTTTTCATTTATAAAAACTTTATGATTTTCAAAAAAATTTATAATAAAATTATCCATAAAAACTATCAAAATTTTCCAAAAATAAAAAAATATTATACTAATTTTTTTAACTCAAGGACTCTATGGATAAATGAATTATCAAAAAGACTAGATAAAAAAACTTTTGATATGAATAATAAATATAGTTTTTCACCCCATAGTCCAATAACAAATCCTTACAAAGTTTTAGACTGGTTAATAGATAGATTACATCCATTCTTTGAGTATTTTGATAATAAAAAAGTAGATAGTATACTTGAGATAGGTTGTGGATATGGAGTAAGTACATGGTTTTTAAATGATAAGTTTAAAAATGTGATAGGACTTGATGTATCTGAGAATGCAATTTTAACTGCCAATAAAATTTTTCCAGAAATTGAGTTTGTAAAAAGTGATGTAATGAATTTTTTTAAAGAAAATCCAGATAAGAAATTTGATGTGATTTTGTCATGTTATGGCCCTCCAATAGATTTAAATGTAATTATGAAACATTGTAAATATTTTGTAAGAGTGGGCTATAGACCAAAAAAAATTATGGGAGCATTATTCAAAATGAATGAAAAGCATTTAGGCTTACAATTGGCTTTTAGCACAACTGTTGTATCTGAAGAATTCAAAAAAAATAAAATTGGAATCAATTATTTTAAATATTATTTGACGCCATTTTTTTTTGAGAATTTAATTAACTCAATTAAAAAAAAATTTATTCCTCTTTAAGTGACCGATATATATAAAAGAAATTGTATTTTATGTGGTAAAAATGAATTTACAAAATTATTTAACTTTACTTATAATTTTTTAGAAAAAGTGAGGAATTCCAATCCTAAAGAAAAATATGGATGGAATGAAAATACTAACAACTGGATTGTAGAATGTAAATTTTGTGGATGTACATATGTAAATGAAATTATTAAAGGTAAAGCTTTAGATGTGTCTGAAAATAGAATTTCAGATAGAGAAGTAAAAAAAGAATTAAATGAATTCTATAAACCTGTAAATTTAATTAATAATTTACACGATATTAATTACAATGAATCAATTTTAAAAAATATACTTAAAAATCTAAATAAAAAAAATAATATTAATTTACTTGATTATGGATCTGGCAATTCAGAATTTTCACTTTTTAGAGAAAAATATAAACTAAATGATTTAGTGTCCTATGACCCTTTATATCCAGATAATATCAATGAAATATTTAAATCATTAAATATTAATTCTAAAGCAATTAATAATTTAGAGAATTTAAAAGGGAAAAAATTTGATGTTGTTATTTGCCAATCTGTAATTGAACACGTAACAGATCCTGATAAAGAATTATTAAATATGAAAAATTTGTTAACTGATGAAGGAATTCTATACATAAATAACCCTTATATGAATATAAAAAAAGATTTAAATAAATTAAAGTCAGCCAAACAAATCAAAAAAAGAGATAGTATTTCTTGTTACCATGTAGATCATATAAATTATATGATGCCTAAAATATTTATTAAATTATCTAAAAAAAATAACCTAGAGTTAATAAACTTTTGGCAAAAATTTTATGCAACAAACAAGGAAAGTAGTTTGAGCAATCTTTTAAAAGTGAATACTTTTAGTTTAATTCATTATTTATTAAATTCTTTTAAAATTTATTATAAGAAACAGCATTTTTTTTTTAAATTAAAATGATAAGTTTTTTGAAAATTTTAAGAATATTAATTTATACCTTTGTTTCCTATTTTTTTTTACCAAAATCAATTATAGAATTGATAAATATAAAAAGTGAAAATGCACTATATTTAACGCCATTCAGAAGAGAAAAGGGGTTGGATAAATTACTTAATAAACAAGGAATTGGAATTATCTCACTTAGTCATGATTATCAAAAAAAGATAAGTAATATTTTTTTTGGGAGTGTAAATCTAAAATATTATGAGTTTGTAAATCATATAAGAAATTACAAATTAGGGAATTTTTTTTACAAAATTTATCTTAATAATCTAATAAAATTTTTAAAAAAAAAATATAATCTTAAATTTGTAATTAATTTCGCAATTCATTATAAGTCAGAATACTTATTTGATTATATATCTACTAAAAATAAATTAAATTTTTTTACACTCCATAGAGAGTGCCTTTACGCAAATGAAAACACAAAAAATACTATTTTAAGTAAATTAAAAATAACACCTAAATATTCTGGTAAAAAAATAATTGTACATAATGACATAGTAAAGAATATTTTTATTAATTCTGGTTTTTGTACAAATGAGCAAATTATTAAGATAGGACCCTTAAAAATAGACGAAAGCTTAAATTTTGAAAATATCCCAAATAAAAATATAAATATTCTTTTTTACATCTTTGGAACTGGATCAATGATCCATAAGGGAAAAACATATGGCTCCGACTGGGGAATTGACTATGGATGGTTTAAACTACTAAAGAATACTTATGGGGTAATCTTAGATTGTGCAGAAAAGTATCCAAACGTTAAATTTATTTTTAAAGCTAAATATGATTCCAAAGGTTTTAAATCATATCATGATGAACAATCAAAAAATTATAAGTTAAAAAATGTTGAATATCATACTGAAGAAGTAAACTATGATTTACTTAGAAGATCAAACTTAGTTATTTCTTTTAATTCTACAACAATTATCGAGGCAGCTTTATTTAAAAAAAATATTTTAGTTCCATATTTTGATGAAGCCTTAGAAGAAACTTACTCGGAATTCGTTGGATTCAAAGAATTAAAAAAAACTGTTTGTGAATGTGCAAGTAAAGAAATTTTTAAAGAAAAAATAATAAATTTTATTGAAAACCAAATGAATTTTTCTTTAGAAAATAAAGAAAGAGAGAAATTATTAAAATCCTACCTTGGAGAAATTGATGGTTTAAACTCTGAGCGTCTTAAAAAAATACTTTATTAAGTTTCTTTATACCGTATCAACTTATTTACAATCTTAACTTCATCCTTGTCAAGAATTTGACTTTCTTTAATGAATGAGTTCATTTTTTTTATCATAGGCAAATAATAGCTAAACGAATTTAAAAATTGATACATCAATACATATCGTGGATATTTTCCTGGTCTACTGCCAAAATGATAACAATTTGATGTATCTACAAAGTTAATTGTACCTTCCTTTCCTAAAAGTGGATATATTCTTTCTCTCATTGAAAACTTTTCTAATACTTTGTCTTCAATTTTAATGGTTTTTTTCTTAATAAAAGTATTTTGATCAACTTTATTGTATAAAATTTTTGAATCTTTCTTACTTAAGACAGTCAACGGTCCAGAATTTTCATCAACATCAGAAATATAGCAAAAAATTTTAATTTGTTTTAAACCCTCACCATCCATATGCATATTTTGGCTTCTTCCAAATTCAAAAGATTTATTGTCAGAATAAAGAATTGTAGCTCCAGCCAAAGTAATATTTTTTCCTAAATATCCTATTACTTCATTAATTATATTTTCTTCAAATAAAAATTTATAAAAAATATGATTTTCATTTTTAAATAAGTTTATTTGATAAGACTTTAAAAATTCTTTTTTTCCTCCAAGGTTTTTATTATAGTCAGTACTATTTATTATTTCTTTTGATCTAAACAAAACCTTATCTAAGATAATATTTTGGGGTTTAATTTGCTTAAAACCTTTTTCAGCTAGTTCAGGATCTTTAATTAATTTAAGATCTCTATTTCTAAAACTATTAAAATATTTATTAAAATTAAAAAACTTATAAATAAAATTTAAAATCTTTGAAAAGAGATAATCTCTTTGATCTATTTTCAAAAATAAAGACCTAATTCTATATTCTAAACTTTGCATAATTATTTTAATCTTTTGTAAATTTTTTGAATTTTAACATCATCAAATTTTTTTGATAATAATACCTTAATTATTTTTTTTGCTGAATTTCCAACTCCAAAGTAAGGTTTATGATTAATTTTTACTTTCTCTGCTTTTTTAATTGAATTTAAAATGTTTTTTATTGTAAATTTAGTATTAATAATTTTATCTAAGCCATATCTATTAATCTGTCTATTTCCTACATTAACAGAAGGTATATTAAAGTATGGCGCTTCCATAATAGCTGAACTTGAGTTTCCTATTATTAATTTTGAATTCTCTAAAAGTGTTAAATAAAATTCAAATCTCATTGACTTTAAAATTTTTATATTTTTTTTATTCTTTAAGATTTTGTTTTGCATTTTTAATATTTCAATTGAATTATCATCATTATTTGGAACAAAATGAATAATATTTTTATTTTTAATTTTAAGCAAAGATTCAAAATAAATTTTTGACTTAATTTTTGTTTCTAAACGACTGTCAGTTGTAACTGGGTGTAGAAATGAAATTATATAATTATCAAAATTAATTCCATATCTGATTTTAACAGCACTCAATTTTGGCCTCAAAGCTTTATCAAAAAAATCTATGTCTGGGGAACCAGTGATAAAGATACTTTTGTCACTTTCACCAGAATTTATTAGAACTCTTTTTGCAGCTTTGTTAGTTACAAAATGAATATGTGATAATTTACTCACAGAATGTCTAATCATTTCATCAACAGTACCCGAAAGTTCACCTCCCTCGATATGAGCAATTCTTATATTTGAAAATGTAAGAACCGTTCCAGCAGCCAATGTTTCAATTCTATCACCATGAATAAAAAAACAGTCATAGTGTTTGTTATTTAAAATTTTGGTAAATTTATTTACAGTATTTTTGAAAATGATTTTATGACTATCACCAAATTTTTGATTCTTAAAAAGAATCAAATTTTTTTTTTTAAAATCTTTAGTGATTTGATTTTTAGTATTTCCATACTCTTTCAATAAATGTGAACCTGTAACAAATATTTTGAAATTTAATTTTTTTTTTTTTGCTTCTAGAATAACTGGTTTTAATTTTCCATAGTCAGCCCTTGATGCTGTAAAAAAAGCAATATTCATCTTATAAAAGATCTTTTTTTCTAATATATTTATTTGCCTCAATTTTTTTTTTTGCAAATTTACCAAGTAACTTAGTAAAATCCTCAGCAAGATAATCACCTAATCCCGGCCTTTTTACCCAAATATTTCTTTTAGTTAATTTTTCTCCTTTGGATATTTTTTTAAGAGAAACAACGGAGGAGTAAGCAAAATCTATTGTTTTTTTTTCAAAATTTCTCATTTTGTTCTCAGACACATTTGTTGACAATATAGAATAGATGTCATCAGAAAATTTTTTAAGATCTTGTAATTCAGATTTATCGATTGATATTGGTATATCAGGTCCACTCCACCTCTTAGAAGACGTAAAATGTTTTTCAATTATATTTGCCCCTAACGAAACTGCAGCCAAACTTGCATGTATACCTAAAGAATGATCACTCAATCCTACCGGTATATTTTTAAACATTTTCTTGATTTTTATCATTCTGTTTAAATTTAATTTTGAATAAGGAGTTGGATATAATGATACACAATGGAGAATCGCAATATCGCAATTATTTTTCTTAATAATTTTTACACTTTTTTTAATTTGTTTTAAATCATTCATACCAGTACTCAAAATTATAGGTTTCTTAAACTTTGAAATGAATTCAATTAAAGGATAATTATTGCATTCTCCTGAACCAATTTTAAAACCTGAAACACCCATTTCATATAATTTTTGTGCTGCTTCTTTTGAAAATGGAGTGCTTAGATATATTAATTTTTTTTTTCTAACGTAGTCGAAAATCTCCATTTCCTCCCTATGATTGAACGCACATCTTTTTATAATATTCCAAATAGACTCATTTGAGTTACCTGGTATTGTATTATTTTTTATCATTTCGTTTTCGGGTATGTGATATTGAAATTTAACACATTCACATCCAGATTTTGCTGCATCATCAATCATTTTTTTAGCTTTCCACATTTTCCCTTCGTGATTAATACCAATTTCTGCAACAACCAAAGGTTTAAACTTATCACCCACAAATCGATTTCCAATTCTAAACATAATTTATTTTTTCATAATTTTTTTTACTATTTCATAATCTTCTCTATTATCAATATCAATAGATTTTAGTAATGGCAGATTATATTCCTTTAAGTTTCCACTTAAAAGATGTTTGGTTTTTCTCAGATAGTTGGAATTAAAAATGTACATAGCCGCAACATGGTCAAGTGTTTTAGGAGCTTTTTGCCTTGATAAAATTATTTTATTTGTCTTACTGGCTGTAACAAAATTACCTTTATTTTTTTTTATTAAAATATTAAAAAAAGGATTTTTCCATGACTTTCTAGTGCAAAACATTCCATCAAATTTATTTTTTATTTTAAAAAAAAGTTTTAAAAATTTATCTAGATCTTTCTCATTGGTAAGTGGATTTGTAATTTCTATATCTAAAAAATATTTAAATTTTTTTTTATAATGCTGTTCAGATTTACTCAGAGCATGTTTCCACACCATTAATTTCGATACATTAGGACCAGATAATTTTTTTGGTCTAATAAAGAAGCTATCAATACCATACTTTTTAGAAATTTTAATTATACTTCGACTATCTGAAGATATACATCTATGAATGATATTGTTCTTTTTTATTTTATTAATTGCAAAATAAATAAGTGGTTTGTTGTTAATTTTGATTATATTTTTATTTTTTAAACCTTTGCTATTTCCTCTAGCACATAAGACTACTAGCGTATCGTTTAAAAAATCTTTAAAATTTTTCATGCATTTTTAAACATATATTTAAATCATTTATGGCTTTGTCATAACTTAAGGTAGATATTTTTGGTTTTTTGATATGTTGAATAAATTTTAAAATATTTTTCATCAATAAATCTTTTTGTTTATTGGAATTTTTAAATTTTATAACTTTTTGATTTTCTTCCACTTTATTTGTTTTAAAATCTATTTTAAATAGTTTATTTTTTGTTACTATTGTTATGTGTCTAAAAAAAGTATCACTGAACATATCTTGATAAAGTGTTCCAATTAATTTTTTCTTTGTTTCCATTATAGAAACTGCTACATCTTCACATTTATATAATGTTGAATTTGACTTAATTGTTTTGATTTTTAATATTTTTCCAAATAAATCACTTATTAAACTTATTTCATGTATTAACTCAAAAATAACTCCCCCTCCCATACTTTTTCTTGAAAAATAACTATCTTTTCTTACTCCATTTTTTCTCCATTTTTCAAAATTATGTCCAACAGAAACTTGAAAAGATTTTGCTTTATGTTTTTTTAATTTTTTTTTAACGTATTCAACTTTTGAATCATTCAATAATTGATACCCCATAAAAAAATTGATTTTGTTTTTTACAATTAATTTTTTAATATTTTTAAAATTAAATTTTTTAAAATAGATAGGTTTTTCACAATAAATATTAATTTTTTTATTTATAAGAAATTTAATTGCATATAAGTGTTCATTAGTTTTATTCGCAATTATTGCAAAGTAAATATTTGGTAAATTGTTTAAGTTTTTTATAAAAATTATTTTTTTATTTTTAACAAAATTATTGTTATTTTTTGAAAAAACGTAAACATTAAATTTCAAAACTAACAAATTTTTAATATGTTTTTTTGCTATTGAACCTGAACCGAAGACTAAAACATTTTTCATGATTCAATTAAAAAATTACCAAGCTGTAAAACCACCATCAACATATATATTTTGTCCAACTACATAATCTGAGTCCTTTGAAATTAAAAAATTTATTGCTGAGAAAATTTGATTTTCTTTTGCCATTTTTTTTTTTGGAATCATATCTGTATAATTCTTAAGAAATTTTTGATTATGATTGTTATAAACGCCTGCTGGAGAAATCATATTGAAAGACGTTTTTTCAGCTGCATATTTAGACGCTAACCATCTTGTCATTCCAACCAAACCTGCTTTACTTGATGAATAAGAAATTGATGAAAAAAATTTTTGTTTTTTATAAATTGAATGATGTGGACTAAATAATCCATAAATTGTACCTACATTAATAACTCTTTGATCTCTTTTTTTTTTATGATGATATTTTATAAAATATTTACATCCTAAAAATGGACCTTTAAGATTAACTTTTAATGTTTTATCCCAGATTTCAGATGCAAAATAATCAATATTTTTTTTATTTTTTAATGACTTCATTGCCATTTCAGTCGTAAACGCTGCATTATTTATAAGAACATCGGCCTCACCAAATTTTTTTTTAACGTTAAAAAAAAAATTTTTAACCATGTGCTCATCTTGGATATCTAAATAATAATTAAATCTATTTTTGCTAATTTTTTTTGTCTTTAGACCAACATCTGCTACATGAACTTGATTTTTTATTGATAATTCTTTGGCATAATATTTACCTAATATCCCACTTCCGCCAATTAAAATGATTTTTTTCATAATTTAAATAGTTTTTTATTAAAGTGTGTTATACAAAAACAAAGAAAGAATTACGATAAAAAAATAATTTATAAAACTTTCAAAGTACAAGATTAATAGTTAAAGTGATATACTTTTCAATTAAATTTACTCTTTAGAAATATGATTAAGATACCTCAAAAAAAAAGTATTTTAGAAATTAAAAAATTTTTTTTAAAAAAAGGATTAGTTAATTTAGTGAAAGCGACATCCAAAGATAATGGTAAACCGAGAAATGATATAAGAACTAATAAACTAATTGCTCCTGATTTAAGAGATTTATATATGTTATTTCAATATGTAAGTTTAAATAAAAGAACAACTATTTTAGAATTTGGATCAGGTTGGAGTAGTCTTATTTTCTATTTTGCTTTAAGAGAACTTAAATTTAAATATTTCGAGACTGTAAAAAAACTTAGAAGAAACAATCCCTTTGAGCTTTTTTTGATCGAAAATCAAAAGAAGTATTTGAATATTTCAAGAAAACGAATCAAATCTTATCAAAACAAAGAATTTAGTCATGACATAAAAATTCATTATGGATATTCTGATGTAAAAATGACAGAATTTGAAAAGCGTATATGTACTGAGTACAAAAGTCTTCCAACATGCAATCCAGATTTTATATATTTAGATGGTCCAGATCAGTTCAAGGTGAAAAATAAAATAAATGGTATCACAACTGCACACAGAGATATGATGCCAATGAGCTGTGACTTACTTAAAATTGAGTACTTTTTAACTCCAGGAACTATAATAGTGGTTGATGGGAGGGGGGCAAACTCAAGTTTTTTAAAAGATTCTTTTAAAAGAAAATGGATCTATAAAAAAGACGATGTAAACGATCAGCATATTTTTTATTTAGATGAAAAACCTTTAGGAATTTACAATAAAAGACAGCTTGAATTTTATAAAAAAAATTAATTGTTATCTTTTATTTTAAAACAGATTTAAATTTATTATTAGGATGCTTTAGATACATATTTTACTTGTTAACATAAAGTTAGTTAAGCGTCCTCGCGTAATATCTATTTTTTTAAGTATAATTTATAAGATCACTTTTTATTTAAATCAAAGAAACTAATATAAAAAATTTTTTTCAGTGCATAAATCAAGCCAATTGAGCTATTAGTACTGGTCAGCTGCACGCATTACTGCGCTTCCACATCCAGCCTATCAACG